>Ga0209257_1001791_pt1 | contig 23627 bp, 16 predicted proteins | sample AraplaCvi_mCL_r2_FD_184277 | JGI IMG/M metagenome (GOLD analysis project Ga0209257, IMG submission 184277) | Arabidopsis root microbial communities from North Carolina, USA - plate scrape MF_Cvi_mCL_r2 (SPAdes) (version 2) | ecosystem: Host-associated > Plants > Roots > Endosphere | place: USA...
GGAGGAGGGAGCATCACCGCGATGAACGCAAGGAGCGAAAGCCGGCCACAGAACCGGCCTGCCGCCGATTGGGCGCAGGACCGGCTGCGTCGCCTGGGGGCGCGTCTCGCGCCGGGCGCGGGCGGGTTCGCGCACTGGTGGGCGCATAACCTCGCGGCGTGGTTGCCGGCGCGCGTGCGTCGCGTACTGGGGTTCGATCGCGGCCGCCTGCTGCTGCAGGTGCAGGGCGACGCCGTGCAGTTGCGGCTCCAGCAGGCTGGCGATCTTCGCGACCTCGGCGCCGTCCCGCAGCTCGCGCTGCCGGACGGGGACGCCATCGTCGCCCCGGTCGATCCGTTGGCCACGCTCCTCCCGCCGCGCCTGACCGACCTTCCGCGCTGGCTGCTGCTGCCCGCTGCCGCCGGCCTGCGCCGTCCGCTGACCCTGCCGGCCGCCGCGGCCGATCGCCTCCGCGATGTGGTCGGTTTCGAAATCGACCGCCAAACGCCGTTCTCCGCCGACAACGTCGCCTTCGACGCGCGCCTGCTCGGCCGCCGCGAAGGCGATGGCATGCTCGAAGCCGAACTCGTGGTCGTCCCGCGCCAGCGCCTGGATGCGCCGATGGCCGCGCTGGGCCCGATGGCCGGATCGCTCGCCGGCGTCGACCTGTGCGCCGAGAACGGCGAACCGCTCGGCGTGAACCTGCTCGATCCGGCATTGCGTCGTCGCCACGGCGACGCCTTCCGCTACTGGAACCTCGGGCTCGGCGCGCTGGCGGTGATCGCCGTGGCCGCGACGATGTGGCACCTGCTCGCCAACCGTCGCACCGCCGCCGACGAACTGGAAACACGCATCGCAAGCCAGGCCGTCGCCGCGCGCAATGCCGCCGCGCAGCGGCAGGCGTTGATCGACCTGATCGAAGGCCAGGCCTTCCTCGACCGCGAACGTGCGCAGCGTCCGACCACGGTGGAAGTGCTCGACGAACTCACCCAGCGCCTGCCCGACAGCACGCACCTCGAAAAACTCGCCATCGAGGACACCAACCTGCTGATGATCGGCCTCAGTCGCGAAGCGCCATCGCTGGTGCAGCGCCTGCAGGGTTCGAAACTGTGGCGTGCGCCTTCGCTCACCGGTGCGCTGATGCCCGATCCCGTCAGCGGCCGCGACCGTTTCACGCTGACCGCGGAGCTCGGCGCGCCCGCGCCCGCCGCGCAGCGCGCGCAACCGCAGGCGCAACCGCAGCCGGAGGACGCCGATGGCGGCTGATCCGACGCACGCACGTCCGCAGGCGCCCGTCGCAACGCCGGCGCGGCGCATCGGTCGCGACCAGTGGCTCGCGCTCGGCCTGCTGCTTGCCGCACTGCTGCTGGGCTACCTCGTCCTCGTGCATCCGTGGTTCACCGTGCCGATGCTGGAGGCCAACGATCGCGTCGAAAGCCTGCAACAGCGCGAGCTGCGCCAGCGCATGCAGTTGCAGCAGGCGCCGCAGGTGCAGCAGCGACTCGCGCAGGTGCGTGCGCAGCAGGCGCGTTCGCCCGGATTCCTTCCCGAAAGCAGCGCCGAGCTGGCGACGGCAGGCCTCGTCCAGCGTCTGGAACGCGTCGTCGCCGAAGCCAGTCCGGGCAATCGCAGCTGCGCGATCAGCAACCGTTCGCCGCTGAGCGAACCGCGTCGCGATCGCTATGCGCGCGTCGTCGTGCAGGTGCGCCTGCGCTGCGGCACGCCGGAACTGATGAGCGTGCTCTACGCGCTGGAAGCCGGTACGCCGCGCCTGTTCGTCGGCAATCTCAACCTGCTCTCGTCACGCGGCTATTTCCTGCCCGGCGCGAACCAGCCCAGCGGCGACGGCGGCCTGGACGTGAGCTTCGACCTCTACGGCTATCTGCGCCCGTCGCCCAACACCGCGGAGGTGCCGCGTGCGCCTAGATGACGCCGGTCCGCGCACGTGGCTGCTGGCGACGGTCGCCGGCTGGGCGGTGTTCGCCTGGTTGCTGGCGGTGTTCGGCATGGGCCGCCATGCGCAGGCGCTGGAAGCCGATCCCGGCCTGCTGCGCCCGTTGCCGAACGCGCGCCCGGCGGCAGCGCAACGACTGGGCCCGATGTCGCAGTACGCCGCGATCGCGCAGCGTCCGCTGTTCTCGCAGGATCGCTTGCCGAAGCCGTTCTTCCTGCAGGGCGAAGGCGAGGGCGAAGGCCAGCAGACCGCGTTCGACTACCTGCTGACCAGCGTGCTCATCACGCCGACCCTGAAGATGGCGATCCTGCAGCCGGCCGACGGCAGCGAGTCGGTGCGGGTGAGGCTGGGCGAAGTGCCCGATTCGCATCCGGCCTGGCGCCTGACCTCGCTCGATGCACGCAGCGCCGTGTTCGAAGGCCCCGAAGGTCGCCGCGAAATGACGCTGCGCGTGTTCGACGGGCAGGGCGGCCAGCCGCCGACCGCCGTCGGCGTGGCGCCCGGCGCGAACCGGCCGCAGCCGGTCGGCGTTCCGGTGCCGCCGCCTGCAGCGAACCCATCGGCCGCGAACGGCAATCGTCCCGGCGGCGGGAACGCGAACGCGCGCCCGGGCGGCAACGCCGCCGCCACTCCGAGCCGAAACGCGAACACCAACAACCAGGCGCCGGCCACCCCGTCGGCACCGGAACCCAGCGAAAACACGCCGATGACCCCGGAGGCGCAGATGGAAGCGATTCGCAAGCGGATCGAACAACGTCGTGCACAGATGCGGCAGCAGCAAGCCGTGACACCCCCGGACCAGACGCCTTGAGAGACCGCATGAATTCCCGTCCGATGAAGCTCCGCCCAGGCATGGCCGCGCAGGCGATCGCCACTGCGACCATCGCCAGCATCCTGGCATCCTGTGCGTCCGCCCCGGTGCCGAACATTCGCCGTGCCGACACGTCCGCGACGCAGCACGATTCCGCCACCGGCGCGCCGGGCGCGACGGCGCAGGAATCGCTCCCCGAATCGAACACCGGCGGCGACGCGCGCCCGCAGATCCGTCGCGGAACCGGACAGGTCATCAACCGCAGTGCCGCGGCGGCGCCGCCGCCGGGACTGGGCGCGACGACCGGCTCGGCCACGTTCAATTTCGAAGGCGAATCGCTGCATGCCGTGGTCAAGGCGATCCTGGGCGACATGCTCGGCCAGAACTACGTGATCGCACCGGGCGTGCAGGGCACGGTGACACTGGCGACGCCCAAGCCGGTGAGCCCGGCCGAAGCGCTGAACCTGCTGGAGATGGTGCTGGGCTGGAACAACGCGCGCCTGGTCTTCAGCGGCGGCCGCTACAACATCGTGCCGGGAGACCAGGCACTGGCCGGCAACGTCGCCGCACGCACGGGCGCGGCGAGCACCGCGCGCGGCTTCGAAGTGCGCACGATCCCGCTGAAGTACGTGTCGGCGACGGAGATGGAGAAGATCCTCAAGCCGTACGCGCGCCCGAACGCGATCGTCAACGTCGACAACTCCCGCAATGTCATCACCGTCGGCGGCAGTCGCGCGGAACTCGAGAACTACCTGCGCACGATCGAAGTGTTCGACGTCGACTGGTTGTCGGGCATGTCGGTGGGCGTGTTCCCGCTGCAGTCGGGCAAGGCGTCCAAGGTGGTCGCGGACCTGGAGAAGGTGTTCGGCGAGCAGAGCAAGTCGCCGGTCGCCGGCATGTTCCGCTTCATGCCGCTGGAAGGCGCGAACGCGGTACTGGTCATCACGTCGCAGCCGAATTACCTCGACGACATCCAGCAGTGGCTGGAGCGCATCGACAGCGCCGGCGGCACCGTGCAGCTGTATTCGTACGAGTTGAAGTACATCAAGGCCAAGGATCTCGCCGACCGTCTTGCCGACGTGTTCGGTTCCGGTCGCGGCGGTCAGTCGGGCGAAAGCGGCGGCCCCCCGTCGCTGATGCCGGGCCTGGAGTCGGTCGAACTCAAGGATTCCGACAGCGGCAGCACCGCCACGCTGGGCAGCGACACGGGCACCGGAAGCAGCAACGGCACCGGCGGCAACGGCACGCTGTCGCTGAACCAGCAGCAGAGCGGCAACGCAAGTCTCACGCTCGACGTCAACGGCGATCGCGTCGGCGTGTCGGCGGTGGAGGAAACGAACTCGCTGATCGTGCGCAGCAGTCCGTCGGCGTGGAAGTCGATCCGCGACGTGATCGAACGCCTCGACGTGATGCCGATGCAGGTGCACATCGAGGCGCAGGTCGTCGAAGTGCAGCTCAAGGGCGACCTCAAGTACGGCGTGAACTGGTACTTCGAACGCGCCGTCACCGATGCCGGCCTGCCCGATGCGGTCGGCCGCACGACGTGGAGCACGCTGGCGGGCAGCATCCAGTCGGCCACCGGCAACCCGGCGGGCCTGTCGTGGACGTTCCTCGGCCGCAATGCCGCGGCGGTGATCAGCGCGCTGGACCAGGTCACCGACCTGCAGCTGCTGCAGACGCCGTCGGTCGTCGTGCGCAACAACGCCGAAGCCACGCTCAACGTCGGCAGCAAGATTCCGATCTCGTCGGTCACGTTCAACCCGACCTCGGGCAGCGACAACACGTACAGCCAGGTTCAGTACCTCGACACCGGTACGATCCTGAGGGTGCGTCCGCGCGTGGCGAAGGACGGCGTGGTGTTCCTGGACATCGTGCAGGAAGTCAGCTCGCCCGGCGCGCAGGACACGGCCGACCGCAACGGCAACGTGCGCATCGACACGCGCAAGCTCAAGACCGAAGCCGCGGTGCAGAGCGGCGACACGGTGATGCTCGCCGGCCTCATCAGCGACGGCGTTGAACGTGGTGCGTCCGGTTTCCCTGGCCTGAGCCGCATCCCGGTGATCGGCGGGCTGTTCGGCCAGCAGCGCTCGAGCAAGACGCGCAACGAAGTCATCGTGCTGCTGACGCCGACCATCATGCGCAACCCGCAGGAAGCGCGCGATCTCACCGACGACTACACGCGCCGCTTCCGTGCGATGGAGCCGCTGCAGAAGCGACCGCGCCGCCCGGGTCAGCAGCAGTGACGAAGGCGGCCGCCTCGCCGGCGGTCGTCGGCCCCGTCATCGTCGTCCCGGTCGGCACGGACGACGAAGCGCTCGACGCCTGCCTGGCCGCACTCGACGCCTCCACCGCACCAGGTACGCCGGTTTGGCTGGCCGACGACGCGCAGGCAGGTCCGCGCGGCTACGCCATCATCGAACGGTGGATCCAGCGCACGGCATTGAAAGCCGACTACACGCGCCGCCAGCGCAGCGTTGGCGAAGTCGCGCACCTGGACGAAGTGCTCGCCGCATGCGGCGATGCCGACGTCGCCGTGCTCGCCAGTGATGCATCGCCTGCGCCTGGATGGTTGTCGCGGCTTGCATCGGGCCTCGCCAGCGACGGCGCGATCGCGACCGCCACGCCGTGGTGCAACGCGGGCGAAGCCGCAGCGTGGCCCCGCATCGGCGAAATCGACCCGGTGCCCGACGACCTGGAACGCATCGCGCGCGCGGCGAAAGCGATGCCGGCCCTGCATCCGGAACTTCCCGCCGCCGTGAGCCACGCCGTGCTGATCCGCGGCGCCGCGCGACGTCGCGCCGGCGGCCTCGATGCGACCAGTTATGCGTCGTGGTACGCGGCGCTGATCGATCTTTCGTTGCGCCTCGCCGGACTGGGCTGGCGCAACGTGCTGTGCGATACCGCGTTCGTCGCACGTCGCGGCGAAGGCGGGCCCTTCGATGGCGACATGGATGCGATCGCTGCGCGCTGGCCGGACTGGCACGCGCGACTGGCGCACTACCTGATGCAGGATCCGCTGCGCGCCTCGCGCGTGCAGCTCTCGTCGCTGCTGGACAACATCGGACCTCCGGAACCGCAACGTGATCTCTTCGCCTGACGCCAGCGCCGGCATCGCCGCGGTGGTGGTGACCTACCGCAGTGCCGAAACCATCGACGACTGCCTCGCGCGCCTTCGCGCGGCCGATGGTGTCGAGTCGATCCGCGTGGTCGACAACAACTCCGACGACGGCACGCTGGAAATCGTGCAGCGCCACGCGAGCAGCGACGCGCGCGTGCGTTTCATCGCCAATCCCGACAATCCCGGCTTCGGCGTCGCCTGCAACCAGGGTGCGCGTGACGTGGGCGAAGGCGTGCAGTGGCTTGCGTTCGTCAATCCCGATTGCATGGTCGAACGCGACACGCTTGCGCGACTGCGCGCGCTGGCTGCACCGCAGGGCGAAGCGCTGCTGGGCGCCGACCTCGTCGACGATGATGGCGTGCGCGATGGCGCCGCCCGCCGACGCGACCCGGATTTCGGCGCGATGCTGTCCGCGGCGCTCGGCGGAACGCCTGCGCCGAAACTTGAACTTCCCATCGACGACTCGCGCGCCCTGCAGCAGGTCGAAGCGGTGTCGGGTGCGTTGATGCTCATTCCACGCGCGCTGTTCGAGCGCCTGCATGGGTTCGACGAAGGCTATCGCCTGCACGCCGAAGACCTGGATCTATCGCGTCGCGCGCGCGAATCAGGCGCGCTCGTCGCCGTCGCGAACCACGTGCGCGTGCTGCACGTGCGCGGCGTGTCGAGTCGCTCGCGTCCGTTCTTCGTCGAATGGCACAAACACCGCGGTTTGTGGCGCTACTTCCGCAAGTTCGAAGCCCCGCGTCGTGGCGCGGCGACGAGTGCGGCGGTGTTCGCGGCGATCTGGCTGCGGTTTCCGGTGGCGTATCTGCGCGCCAGAATGAAGTCGGGCGCTTGAGCTAATCGAGCGTTGCAGCTCCAGCGGAATCCACGCCGCGCTCCAGGGTGACATTCAACTGGAGACGTGAGCTCACGGCTGCGCCTTGGGCGCGCGCCGGTTCGTAGCCCCAGGTCCGCGCAGCGTCGAGGATGGATGCGTCCAGAGTCGCATCCCTGCTGCTCTCTACCACATTGACCTCGATCGCAATGCCGCTCGGGTCGATGACCACTTCTATCTTTGCGCCGGACCGATCCATTGCCTCAAGCGATGACGGCAGTAGCGGCGCGTGCTCTGCCATCGAGAGAGGATCCACGCGGGCAGGCGAATCTTCGCTCACAAGCGCGCCGGACCGAAGCCGGTCAGATGCCGCGATCACCTGTGCTTGCGTTTTGCTCGGATCGTAGATGGAACCGCCGGACGGTACGGGAAGCCCGACGGACGCTTCGCTCACAACGCCGGTCGTCATCGCGGGGGTCGTCGGCGCAGGGGGCGGCGCGACAGGTTCAGTAGTGGTGGCAGAGGGCTCGGCCACATGCTCGGTGGTATGCGCCATCGTTCTGGGCTGAGGGGAGGCGGACACAGTTGGTTTGCGCGTGGCCGGTATCCACTGCACCGACAGCGCGTCGCGCCCCGGCACTGAGGATTCGTGAAGGGGCGAGATTGAAGTGGGTTGAAGCAGCCAGATCAGGCCAAGCAGCGGCAAGGCAACCGCAGTTGCGAGTGCAAGCAGGTGATCCGCGAAAGGACTGGATGAATGTCTTTGCTTCATCGGCTCTTCATTTCGGTTCCATGTGGCGAGTAAGTGTTCCAGTCAAAGCGCGCATGCCTTGCACGACTTGCACGTGCGCGTCGCGGGAAACTTCGGCTATCGCGAGATCACGACCTCCGGCGTGCCTGGCATACACAGACGATGCATCACTCGTCTCGCGATCACGCGCGAAATTTTCAAATTGTGCAGACCTGCTCCCCCAACTCACCCTTGGTTCATAGGGAACCAGGAGGGGAAGGGAATGAAGCATGCAAGCACGTGGTTGCTCGCAGCGCTGCTTCTGAGCAGCACGGTTAGTCATGCCGGTACGGTGAACTACACCTATGACTCGCTCGGCCGAGTGACGCGCGTCGTCTACACCGTTGGTAGCACGACCACCACGATCACCTACAGCTACGACGCCGCGGGTAACCGGACGTCGAAGGTGACGACTTCACCGTGACGGCGTTTCAGTAAGCCGTCGATCCATCCAGCTGCATGCGTTGACCTCGATTGCGAGGTCGCGGGTGTGCGCGTCTGAGAATTGCAGGGAGCAGGCAAGTATGTCGAAAGCAGGGCGTTTCAAGCATCTGGCGCGTGGAGTGGGCCTGTGCGCATTGGTCATCGGTCAAACGGCATGGGCGGGCAACGTCCAGTTCGCCACCGATCGCCCGGCCATCAACTACAGCAACGCACCGCGCGCCAATGCGCTCATGCAGGGTGCGATGGTCGGCGTCGCAGGGCGATCGACCTGGGCGCCGGCGCCGAACGTCTTTCGCGCCATCCTCCCGCCCGTCACGGTCGATCAGTCGCGCCTGGCGGTCCAGCGCAACGGGCAGGCACTTCCGTCGAACCTGAACCAGGGCGTCGGCCTGTCGACAGGGCGCAGCATGATGGGCATCGCTCGCGTAGGTGGAGATGCGAACCCGCTCGGACCGGCCTCCATCACCGAGCTTGCGCGCGCGTTGCGCAACCATCCGGATCTGATCTACCAATACGTCCGCAACAACATCGAGTTCTACCCCGTCTGGGGCATCCAGAAGGGCGCGCTCGGTACGGTGCTCGACAACCAGGGCACCGGCATGGATCAGGCGGCCTTGATGGTGGAACTGCTACGCGCCTCCGGTTACACGGCGAACTACGTGCGCGGCGTTATCAAGCTGCCTGCGCAGCAGTTCAAGGAATGGTACGGGTTCGACACTGCTAGCGTTTGCGGCGTTCTTAATCAGCTCGGGCAAGGTCAGATTCCGATCTACTCGATCAACGCCATGAGCTCGGGCAGCTGCCCCACCCTGCAGGCGCCGATGACCGACGTTTCGGTCGAGCACGTCTGGGTGAAGGTCAACATCGGCGGCACGAACTACGTGTTCGACCCCAGCTACAAGCCGCATGCCTTCACCGCCGGTATCAATCTGGCTAGCGCGGCCGGTTACACCGCCTCGACCTACCTGACCTCCGCCCGGACCGGTGCGAGCATCACCACGGACACTGTCCAGAATCTCAGCCGGACGAACATTCGAACCAATCTGACCAACCATGCCAGCACGCTGGCGCAGTGGCTTCGTACCAACAAGCCGACCGCGACGCTTGACGACGTGATCGGTGGCCAGACCATTGTTCCCTACCTGGGCAGTTCACTGCGCCAGACCGCACTGCCGTACCAGGACGCCGGGTACGGCACCATCGAGAGCGCGGAGTTGCCAAACGGTTACCGGCCCACTTTGCGGATCCGTTATCAGGGTATCGATCAGACCTTCACGTCCGATGCTATCTACGGCAAGCGTCTAACTCTGACGTTCAACGGAACCCAGCCGGTACTCAAGCTCAACGGCGTACAGGTTGGTATCACCGGAACAGCCGTTGCGGCGGGTGCCACCAGCACGGTGACGTTTACCGTGACGCACAACGCGTATGCCTCGACCTTCGCCAACCACGAGTTCCAGCAGGTCATCAAGGGCGGTGGCGGCACCTATCTGGTCGCCAATGCCTGGGGACCCACCGGACGCGGTCTGTCGCAATCCTTCGCCGCGCAGTTGAATGACCTGCGTGCGGCCGGCAACGCCGACGAGAGCGAACCGGTAATGGGCTCCACGTTGGGCGTGATCGCTGGCCAGTGGACGGCGCAGAATACCCAGTCAGGTTATATCGCCGAGCGCATCGCCAACGGCGCTCTGACTCACCACCATCAGGTGGGTCTGGCTGGCTACAACGGCTCTACCTACGTCGATCTACCCAGCAACTCCGTCAGCATGGCCAATGCGCGCGCGAACACTGCGGAAGAAGACGCAATGTTCGCCAACTGGGGCATGCACCTGAGCATCCTCGAATCGACAGCGGTGCATCAGTCGACGGGCGTCTCGTCGGTGTCGACGGTGAAGCTGATCGACATGGCAGCGGCGAGTGGGCAGAAGTTCTATCGGCTTACCAAAGCGAACTACGCAGCATCGAAGGCTGGGCTGTCGAACTGCGCGGCGCTGGACAGTGCCTTCACCTATCACTTGAACGCTGGGCTGAGCATCGTGACGCCGGCCAACTGTGCGCTGGCCGAAGGTACGTGGAAGGGCAGTGGCTATTTCACGGTGGGGCCGGGGCGGGTTGGGGCGACCATTACTGGTGGCCTCTCGGGTGGCTATTCCTCCAATCCGCTCAATGCAGGAACCACGAACGCGAGGACGTCGAATAGCGCGAAGAGTCAGGATGGCGCCCACAAGCAGTCCAGTGGAATGACGCTGGGCGACCCGATCGACATGATCCAGGGCCACTACCTGCTGGATCGGGAGGACTTGAGAGTGGGTGTCGGGGAGGTGCCGGCCAGCCTGAACTTCCAGCGCCTCTACAGCTCAGGACTGCGCACGCAGGACGGTCCGCTCGGCAAGGGTTGGAGTCACAACCAGAACATTCGCGTAGGCGTGAGCTCGGACGGCTTCCAGGGGCTGGGCGAGCAGTCGGCCCTCAGCGCAGTTGGCGCCCTCATCGAACATAAGGCGGCCTACGACCTGCTGCTCGACACCGCGAGGCCTCTCGACAAACTGATCGTCGCGGCCATCGGCCAAAACTGGTTTGGCGAGCAGATCACGAACAACACCGCCGTGGTCAGCCGTGGCATGAATGGCGAGGTGTTCGTGCGACTGCCCGATGGCAGCTACAACGCGCCGCGAAACAATTCTTCGCGTCTGGTGAAGAACGCGGACGGCACGTGGACCTACGAAACGAAGAATCGCGCCAAGCTGCAGTTCGACACAGCCGGACAGGCGACGATGTACACCGAGCCCAGCGGCATGCAGGTGAAGTACACCTATGCGGGTAGCTTGCTAAGTCGTGTCGAGAACAGCCTGGGGCGCTGGCTGTCTTTTACCTATGCCGGTACTCGCATCACGCAGGTCAACGATCACACCGGTCGTGCGGTCAAGTACGCGTATGACGCGTCTGGCAACCTGACCTCGTTCACCGACACTCTGAACAAAGTCTCGACTTACCAGTACGACCTGCCGGGCCGAATGACGAAGTTCTTCAACCCGAGCTTCCCGTCGGCGGCGGTGGTCACCAACGTCTACGACAGCCTGGGGCGCGTGAAGACCCAAACCAACGCGCGCGGCAAGCTCTATCAGTACTTCTTCTCAGGCTATCGGACGGAGGAACTGGGACCAGGCAACGTCAGTCGCACCAGCTACATCGATGCTCACGGCAACGTGTTGCAATCCAGCACGCCGGAACAGTGGTGGACGATTAACACCTACGACGGTCAGTCGCGCCTCGTGAAGACGATGCTGCCGGAAGGCAACAGCGTTCTGTACACCTATGACGACGCCACCTGTGTTGGGTCCGAGAAACGCTGCACGCACAACCCGAGGACGATCACGACGGTGGCCAAGTCGGGCTCCGGCTTGGCGAACCTGACGCAGAGCTTCACCTACGACTCCGCCTTCAACCAGGTGGCGACGGCAACCGACGCGCGCGGCAAGGTCACCAGCACGACGTACACGGCGTATGGGCTGCCGGCCACGGTGACCTCGCCGGTGGACGCCGCCGGTGTCGCGCCGCAGACCACGTTCGCCTATACCGCGTACACCCGCTCGGGCTTCCCCTCCTTCTATCTGCCTACCGCGCAGACCGTACGCACGACGGCCACCAACTCGGTGACCACGGCCACGGCCTACAACAGCGGTAACTTCTTCGTTCCGGCCAACTCCGTTGTCGATTCCGGAAGCGGACGTCTCAATCTGACCACCGCGTACACGTACGACAGCGTCGGTAACCTGACCAGGACTGATGGCCCGCGCAGTGACGTGGCCGACATCACGCAAGTCCGCTACGACAACGAGCGTCGTGCCATTGAAACGACCGACGCGTTGGGCAAGCTGTCGCGTACCGGCTATGACGATGACGGTCGCGTCATCCGCACCGCGGCACAGTCCGGAACGCAATGGTTGGTGGCATGCACGCGTTACAGCGTGACAGGAAAGGTGGAACGCCAGTGGGGCCCCACGCTGACCTCTGCGGATACGACGTGTCCCGGCCAGGCGGCGCCCGTCGCGATGACCGACACCGCCTACGACGACCTGGATCGCCCGTACCGCATCACCCAATACCTGACGGCAGCCGAAGGCGGCAACCGTGTCACCGATACGGCCTACTACCTGGACGATAAGGTCAAGAGCATCAGTCGTGCGGTCGGCACGTCGCTTGCCCAGTTGTACGCCCGCTACACGTACACGCCCAACGGCCTGCCCGACACCGCGCAGGACGCCAAGGGCAACCTGACCGTTCACCTGTACGATGGTCACGACCGCTTGCAGCGCACGCATTACCCGACGCCGGATCAGCCCAACTACGCTAACGGCGCTGACTACGAGGACTTCGGCTACGACGCTGCCGGCAATGTCATTAGCATGCGCAAGCGCGACGGCCAGGTGGTCACCCAGGTCTACGACAATCTGAATCGACTGATCGGTCGTCAGTACGCCAACACCGCGGACAACGTCACCTTCAGCTACGACCTGCGCGGTCTGCGGACGGCGGCGTCATACGCAAACGCGGCGCTGAGCCAGATCACCTACACCTGGGACAACGCAGGTCGGCTCGCCGCACAGAATGGTCGCTTCACCCATCTGTTTGACGCGGCAGGAAACCGCACGCGACAGGTGTGGCCAGACGGCTTCTATGTCGAGACCCGCTACGACGCACTCAACCGACCGACCGACGTGCTGGAGAACGGCGTCACCAAGCTGGCGACGTATGCCTATGATGACCTCGGCCGTCAGATCACGACCACGCTGGGCAACGGCACGACGACCACACGCTCGTATGCGACCACCGGCACGTTGGCTTCGCTGAAGCAGGATCTGGCCGGTGCCGTTGACGACCTGACGCTGACGTTCGCGCGCAACCAGATCGGCCACATCACCGGCACCGCCGCCAGCAACGACGCCTATCAATGGCGTGGCGCGCAACCCGGCACGCAGAGCTACCAGTCCAACGGCCTGAACCAGTACACGACGGCGGCCGGCGCGGCGCTGACCTACGACGCGCGCGGGAACCTGAAGTCGAATGCCGGCTGGACCTACGGCTTCGACGCCGACAACCGTCTACGCAGCGCCAGCAAGACCGGCACGACCGCCACGTTGGACTACGACCCGGAAGGGCGGCTGGGCAAGACCACCATCAACACCATCGTCACCGCCTTCGAGTACGACGGCGACCAGATGGCGCAGGAGAACAACAACGTCGGCACGCTGCTGCGCCGCCACGTGTACGGCCTGGAGTCCGACGTCCCGTTGGTCACCTACGACGGCACCGGCACAACCGCCAAGTCCTGGCTGTACCGCGACCAGTTGGGCAGCGTCGTCGCCACGGCCAGCAGCACAGGCACACGCAAGGACGCCTACACCTACGGCCCGTTCGGTGAGCCTAACGTAACGACCGGTACGCGGTTCCGCTACACCGGCCAATGGCTGATCGGCGAGCTGGGGCTGTACTACTACAAGGCAAGGTTCTACAGCCCGGAATTGGGGCGATTCCTGCAGACGGATCCAATCGGGTACAAGGACGATCTGAATCTGTATGCCTATGTGAAGAGCGACCCGATCAACCATGCGGATCCGACAGGTCTAAGCGGCGTTGACGCTAAGGTCTATCAAGGCACGAGCGCAAGCTCCGCATTGGGCGCAGATAGAACCAATCAGAATCTTAAAAGTAGCGGCGCCATATCCGTCAGCAAGAATGGCATTGTTACCAACATCAGTGGCAACCTAACCTACGATTCGAAAAGCGCCCCTGGTCTTGTGTCTGCGGCTCAGACTAGTTTGTCTAGCCACGTAAACGGCACATATGTCGGCCTAGACATCGTGAAGATAAACCTGTCCCTTACACCTGCTGCCGCTGGAAGTGTAGGAAACACAGCGATCATGGCATGTGATCCTAGTGCATGCCCCGCGGGTACTACGGGCGTTGCAACGCAAGGCATGGGCAGCATCTGGTTGGATCAGAGCGGGATGCGGCCAGACACCCCGGGGCATGAAGTTCTTCATTCCGTCGGGTTGCACCATAGTCCCACCGGTTCAGGAGGATTGATGTCATACGATGCGAATCGCCAGATGAACTGGAGCGAGGCATCAAGGCTGCGAGATCTATACAAATGACAATTCGTGCTGCTCTATGGATAACTTTGCTCTGGGTGATGTCCCATTGCGCCTTCGCATGTGACTTCCGCGAACTCCGGCCCGCGGTCTTCAGTCCGTCGAACGACACTCAGGCGGCTAAGCCGCGTCTTGCGAAAGCCCGTGTCGAATCAATCGTGCGCGGTAACGCGAGAAATCTCAACAATTCATGCAGCGATACGGGTGTGCTAACCATCTACATCGTGGCAGATGGAAGGGCGGGTGCGTATGCATTCTCCTTTGAAGTTTCTTCTGGTGAGAGCGGAGATTTTGTTGTCCAGAAGGGTCCTATCGAAGGGGTGGTGGATCGAGGAGAAGGAGCGTATGTCTTTGTACTTCCTTGGCTCGACGGTGCTACGCAGGAGCAGGAACCACTGAATTTCCGCATCCGCATAACACCATATGACCGCTTTGGTCGGGCGGGGTTGGCTAAGGAGCTCACCGTTGAGGATCCGGGGCGGCCCGAAGAAGCTGGTGAGGTCGTTCCGCTTGCGACAGTCGCGGGGAAAGTGCATGCGAAAGGAGTCGGCATGGCGCAAGTGTGTTACGTCGACTTCTACGTCGAAACGCTTACACCAGTCACGGTTGAGAACATTTGTTCTCGTGGGGACGTTCGAAATGTTCCATTGAGTGCCCCTTCCCTTCTGAGGATCACTAGCCTCCTTGAGCGGTCCGACAGAAATCTCGTTAGCACAGCAGTACGGCTCAGGACACAGCAACCGATGGCCGCGACATCGCTGTTGATCAGTACGGCACCGTGAAGATGATGATGGAACCGGATCGATGGGAGTGGGGAGCTAAGGCTGAAGTGAACGCCATTCACCATGACCTGATGACGCGATACCCAGAGGTTGGCCCACAGGTCGATAGGGATCGCTTTCTTCTGTTTTGAGTCGAATGCCGGCTAGGCCTACGGCTTCAACGCCGACAACCGCCCGCGCACGACGGCTGGGCAGGAGCACCGTCATCACCGTCGTCATCGCCTTCGAGTACGACGGCGACCAGATGGCGCAGGAGAGCAACAACGTCGGCGCACTGCTGCGCCGCTACGTGTACGGTGTGGAACCGGTTGTGTCGCTTGTGATGTATGACGGCTCCGGCACTACGGCAAAGACTTGGCTGCACCGCGACCAGCTGGGCAGCGTCATCGCCACGGCCAGCAGCGAAGGCACGCGCAAGGACATCTACACCTATTGTCCGTTCGGTGAGCCTGACAAGACGACCGGCGTGCGCTTCCGCTACACCGGCCAATGGCTGATCGGCGAGCTGGGGCTGTACTACTACAAGGCTCGCTTCTACAGCCCGGAGCTGGGACGGTTCCTGCAGACGGATCCGATCGGGTACAAGGACGATTTGAATCTGTATGCCTACGTGAAGAACGATCCGATCAACTTTACGGATCCGACCGGATTGGCGAGCGATCAGCAAGGCAACTGGGTCTTCGCATCGTCGGGACAACAGTTCCGAGTCGTAGGAGGGACTCTAGCTGAGCAGAAGACTATCGCTCAAGCGACCAGGGACGTTCTGGGTACGTCGCGGGGTCAGGACATGCTGACAGCGCTTCAGGGGAGGGGGCAGTTCGATATCAACGTTGCCGCAGAGTCGAGTGCGTTCTTCAACTCGAATGCAATCGACGTGAATCCGTCGGCAACCGAGGCGTTCTACCGTAGTGATTCCGGCTACTTGTTCTTCGAACTGCCATCAAAGATTGGGCATGAAATGGGTCATGCGGTATTCGGGACGCAGGATAACGGCCCCGGGCGCATGAACAACGTGTACGAGAATGAAAATCCGATACGGCTGGATCTCGGATTGCCAATGAGAAGGAAGTATTGATGAATCGTGTAAGAGTGTTTTTCCTGATCAGATTGATGCTCTTAGCGCCACTCGCAGTTCATGCGGGAAGTGTCGGCATGGCTCAAGTGTGCTACGTCGACTTTGACGTCGAAACGCTTACACCGGTCACGGTTGAGAACATTTGCTCTCGTGGGGACGTTCGAAATGTCCCATTGAGTGACCCTTTCCTTCTAAGGATTACTAGCCTCCTTGAGTGGTCCGGCAGAGATTTCGTTGACGAGGCAGTGCGGCTGAGGATCACAGCAACCGATGGTCGCGACATCGCTGTTGATCAATACGGAACTGTGAGACTGATGGTGGAACCAGATCGGCGGGAGTGGGGAGCTAAGACTGAGGTGAACGCCATCCTTCATGATCTGATGACGCGATACCCAGAGGTTGCCCCACAGGTCGATAGGGATCCGTTTCGACTGTTCTGACAGGAGCGTTCCCTGGTCCCATTGGTTTCGCCCTGAAGGAGACAGTCGACCGTCCTTATTTATTGGAGCTTGAGATGGAAAGTAGCAAGACTCACCTGCTGTCACTGGCTCTCGCCGTGAGTGTCGGCTTGCTAGGGATGTCTGCATGTGCCGCGGGCACGGATGAAGAATCTAATTGGCTCACTTCAAGCGACTACCGCGCAGAACTGGGTGCGCTGCTGCCCATGGCCGAGAAGGGAGATGCAGAGGCGCAGTACAGGGCGGGCTTCCTCTACGATCAGGGCCTCGGTGGTCTGGCGGACTTCGCCATTGCGGCGAAGTGGTTCAAGAAGGCTGCGCTTGCGGGACATGCGAAAGCCCAGTATCGGATTGGTCTGGCCTACTACAAGGCATTCGGCGTAGACCTCGACAAGCGAACTGCTGCCGAATGGTTTGGACGCTCCGCCGCGCAGGGGATGCCGGGTGCGCAGTACATGCTTGCCGAGATGCTGATATCAGGGGACGGGGTGAAACAAGACGCCGCCAGCGCAGTGCGCCTATACGCCCAAGCCGCTGACGGAGGCAACCTTTGGGCACGCAAGAAGCTGGGCGATCTCTATGCGTTAGGAGAGGGAGTTCCTCAGGATTCAAAGCGTGCGATTCGCGAGTATCAGACTGCCGCAGACGCTGGCCTCGTCGAGGCTACGCACGCGATCGGCGTCCTTTACGAGTTCGGGCTGCCCCAGGTGGAGAAGGATGCACGCCTTGCGCAAGCGTGGCACGTGCGCGGCGCACAGGAAGGTTCAGCGCGATCGCAGTATCGACTTGGCCTCATGTATCAGTTTCCATCCAAGGGATTGGTGAGCGTTCCGGACTTTGCGAAGGCCGCCTATTGGTATCGAAAGGCGGCTGAGCAGGGAGTCACTCGAGCCCAGGTGAACCTTGCTTCCATCCTCCTGGCGGGGGTGGGGGTTCCTCAGGATGCAGAGCAAGCCTTCATGTGGACCAAGCGCGCAGCCGAACAGGGCGAGGGCAGGGCGCAGACCAACTTGGGACTCAACTACTTACAAGGAGCTGGGACGGCGCAAGACCTGGTTCAAGCGCGCCTCTGGTTGGAGCAGGCAGTACAGCAAGGCGAGACAGGCGCGCAACAACTCCTGGGAATGCTCTACCTTCACGGCACGGGTGTTCCGGAAGATGAGGCGCGTGGCAAGCTCTGGCTGCAGCGCGCAGAACTGAACGGCCTTTGAGGTAACGCGTCGAAGCGCCTCACGCCAACGCAAACCGCATCACGAACAACCCCGCCACCACCCACACCGCCGCGTGCACTTCGCGCGCGCGGCCGGTGAACAGCTTCAGCACTGCGTAGGCGATGAAGCCGAACGCCAGGCCATTGGCGATGGAGTAGGTGAACGGCATCGCCAGCGTGCACAGTGCGGCGGGGATCGCTTCAGTGAGGTCTTCCCAATGCACGTCGCCCAGTTCGCGCAGCATCAGGCCGGCGACGAACAGCAGCGCAGGCGCGGTCGCGTACGGCGGCACCATGCCGGCCAGCGGCGAGAACAGCAGCGCGAGCAGGAACAACGCGGTGACGACGAGTGCGGTCAGCCCCGTGCGGCCACCCGCCTGCACGCCCGATGCGCTTTCGATGTACGCCGTGGTGCTGCTGGTGCCCAGAAGTGATCCGGCAAGGATCGCCGTGCTGTCGGCGAACAACGCGCGGCCGAAGCGCTTCTGCTGCGCGGCGGACGCATCGTCCAGCGGCAGCAGGCCGGCGCGACGCGCGACGCCCATCAGCGTGCCGGTGGCGTCGAACACTTCCACCAGCACGAACACGATCACCACATGGAGCATGGCGGCGATCGAAAAACCTTCGCCGCCGCCGAGCGCGCCGCGGATGTCCAGCTGCATGAACGTCGGCGCCAGGCTCGGCGGCACGTCGATGATGCCGTGGTACTGCACGCGGCCGAGCAGCAGTGCGGCGGCGGTGACGGCGAGGATGCCGATCAGGATCGCGCCGCGCACGCGCCACGCTTCCAGCACCGCGATCAACAGAAACCCCGCGACCGCGAGCAGCGGCTCGGGCGCGCGCAGATCGCCCAGTGCGACGAGCGTGTCCGGATCGCCGACGATCAACTCGGACTTCTGCAGCGCGATGATCGCCAGGAACAGACCGATGCCGGCGGTGATCGCGCTGCGCAGCGAATGCGGAATGCCCGCGATCAGCCACGCGCGCGCGCCGGTGATGGTCAGCAACAGGAACACGATGCCCGAGATGAACACCGCGCCCAGCGCCTGCTGCCATGTGTAGCCCATCGCACCGACGACGGTGAACGCGAAGAACGCGTTGAGTCCCATGCCCGGCGCCATGCCGACCGGGTAGTTCGCGGCGAAGGCCATCACCAGCGATCCGATTGCCGCCGCAAGGCAGGTCGCGACGAACACCGCGCCCGTATCCATGCCGGTGTTGCCCAGCACGCTCGGGTTCACGAACACGATGTAGGACATCGTCAGGAACGTGGTCAGGCCGGCGACCAGTTCGGTGCGCAGGTCAGTGCCGTGCTGGCGCAGCCTGAACAACGAATCCAGCGCGCGGGGAGCGGGGCGGGCCATGTCGAAGTCCTGGGGCAAGGAAGTACGGGGGGGCCGGAAAGCGTAGCCGCCACCGTGCCGCCCAGCATCGGGAAATGATCGCCCGCGCGGCGTGATCTTCCGGATGAGTCCGGCGCGGTTTGTGTCTTCACATGGCCCTTTCGTCACGCGTCGCACACATTTCTGCTCGAACCTGCGGACGCCGTCACGTTCAGCATCTTCAAAACCGGACGTAGCACCGATTGTGTCGGCGCGGCGGGCGCTACCGTGCGCACCGCTCGCCGCGTGAGTTCGCGGCCGACGGGGGAAAACATATGGACATCAGGCAGGGCGCGCGGGCGGGCATGCTCGCGCTCGCGATTTGCGCGCTGGCGGCATGCGGCGGTGGCGGTGGCGGTGGCGGTGACGGCGGCGGGACCTACGTGCCCCCGGGCGGTGGAAGCGGCGGGGGCGGGACACCGACCACGCCGGAACCACCGGCGCCGTATCCCGACATCCCGGCGACCGACGCCGATGCGGCGCGCTTCCTCACGCAGGCGACTTTCGGCCCGACCGCGACCGAAATCGCGCGTGTGCGCCAGATCGGCTACAAGCGCTGGATAGACGACCAGCTCGCGCAGGCGCCGACGCAGATCCTGCCGCACCTGCAGCAACTGGTGGCCAACGGTGTCGCGACGCCGACGCCGCAGCATCGCCGCAACTACTGGCTCTGGCAGGCGGCGAACGGCCAGGACCAGCTGCGCATGCGCATGGCGTTCGCGCTGAGCGAGATCATGGTGGTGTCCGATCGCGAAGTCGCCGACGGCAACGCCACGGTATTCCGCATCGCCGATTACCAGGACACGCTCGCACGCGGCGCGTTCGGCACGTATCGCGCGCTGCTGGAGAAAGTGTCGGTGCATCCGGCGATGGGCTACTTCCTGAGCCACGTCGGCAATCGCAAGGCCGATCCGAAACGCAACATCACGCCCGACGAGAACTACGGCCGCGAAGTGATGCAGCTGTTCGCCATCGGCCTGGTGAAGCGCAACAAGGATTTCAGCCCGGTGCTGGACGGCAACGGCCAGACCATTCCGACCTACGACGAGCAGGTCGTCAGCGCGATGGCGCGCGTGTTCACCGGCTGGACCTACGCGGGCCAGACCGACGCGCAGTTCGGTCGCGGCGACAACACCAGCTACGCGCCGATGGAATGCCATGCCGCGTTCCACGACGACCAGCCCAAGCAGATCTTCGACAGCATCATCATCAGCGAAGGCAACAACTGCGTCGCCAGCATGGGCAAGACGCTCGATGCGCTGGCCAACCACGCCAACACCGCGCCGTTCATCAGCCGCCAGCTGATCCAGCGTTTCGTCACCAGCAATCCGAGCCCGCAGTACGTCGAGCGCATCGCCAACGTGTGGACCGGTAGCGCGGGAGACATGGGCAAGGTGATCCGCGCGATCCTGCTCGACACCGAAGCGCGCCTGCCGCCTGCCGATGCCTCGTATGGCAAGCCGCGCGAGCCGCTGGTGAAGCTCGCCACGCTGTGGCGCGCGTTCAACGCCCAGTACGTGCCCAGCGCGATGGGCGAGGTGAGGTTCGCGTTCTCCAACGCGGGCGACCTGGCCAACTCGCTGCAGCAGGATTCGCAGCGCGCGCCGTCGGTGTTCAACTTCTTCGAACCAGACTACCGCCTGCCGGCCGCCGACGGCGTGCAGGGCATCTTCGCGCCGGAATTCCAGATCCTCACCGAGGCGACGTACCTGAGCATGCTCAACCAGCACGACTCGCTGGTCTGGAGCAATGCGGCGACGCCACCGACGGCGACGACGAACGCGCCGTACCTGGACCTCACCAAGCTCACCACGCTGGCTGAGGCGAAGGATCACGCCGGCATGGTGGCGCAGGTGAACCTGTTGATGTTCTACGGCGCGCTGAGCAGCACCAACGCGCAGGCGATGGTGAACATGCTCGACCGCCTGTCCGCCGCCAACGACACCGCCGCCAATCGCGCCAAGTCGCTCGTGCTGCTGGCGATGGCCTCTCCCGAATTCGCGGTCCAGCGCTAGGAGCCCGCCCATGTCCCGATCCATTCGCGAAGACCGCCGCGCGTTCCTGCGCCGCGTGCAGGCCGTGATCGCCGGCGGCGCCGCATACGCGCTGATGCCGCAGCTGGAACTCGTCGGCCGCGCGTTCGCCGCCGAACCGCTGCCCGGCAACGACTACAAGGCGCTGGTCTGCATCTTCCTGTTCGGCGGAAGCGATTCGTTCAACATGCTCATCCCGCACGATTCGGCCGAGCATGCGACGTATCTCACCAGCCGCGGTGGCGTGTACGACGAAGCCACGAATCCGTTCGGCCTGGGCTACGCGCGCGATTCGCTCGTGCAGGTCGCCGACACGAACGGAAAGACGTGGGGACTGAACCCCTCGTGCAGCGCGATGAAGCCGCTCTTCGACGCCGGTGAACTGTCGTTCCTGGCGAACATCGGCACGCTGGCCGTGCCGCTGACGAAGGACGATGTCACCAAGCGCCTGAAGACGCTGCCGCCGTATCTGTATTCGCACAACGACCAGCAGAAGCAGTGGATGCGTGGCCACACCAACCGCAGCGGACTCACCGGCTGGGGCGGCCTGCTGGGGGATCGCGCGGAGGCGTCGAACCTGGGGCTGCAGTCCTTGCCGCCGGGAATTTCGCTCGCGGGCAGCAACCTGTTCCAGTTCGGTCGCACGACGCTGCCGTTCGCGATGTCGTCCGGCGGCGCGACGACGATCAACCGTTTCCGCACCAACGGCAACAACGCGGACCGCGTCCGCTACGAAGCATTGCGCGGCATCATCGAGTCGTCGCATGCGCCGCTCCTGCAGGACCAGTACGCGGTGATCGGCGAGAGCGCGATCGACCTCAACGATTCCCTGCGCGTCGCGCTGGATCCGGTCAACGGCGGCGACATCGCCACTGTGTTCCCGACCGGCAGCGGCGTGGCGTCGCAGCTGCGAATGGTGGCGCGCATGATCAAGGCCGCGCGCACGTCGGCGATCAACCATCGCCGTCAGATCTTCTTCGTGAACCTGGGCGGCTTCGACACGCACCAGAACCAGATGGCGGCGAACGGTCACGGACGCCTGCTGCAGCAGCTGTCCGAGGGGCTGGCGGCGTTCCGCACGGCGCTTTCGGAAATCAACGCGTTGAACGACACCATCACCTTCACGATGAGCGACTTCGCGCGCACGTTGAACAGCAATGGCAACGGCACCGACCATGGTTGGGGCGGCGTGCAGCTGGTGATGGGTGGATCGAGCGCGAACGGTGGCGCGTTGCGAGGCCAGCAGGTGTGGGGCAGCTATCCCATCCTGGAACTCGACGGCCCGCAGGCCGTGGGCCGCGGCCGCATGGTGCCGACGATGTCGGTCGGCCAGATGGGTTCGACGCTGGCGCAGTGGTTCGGCTTGCCGGCGGGCGAGGTGGGGACGATCTTCCCGGGGATCGAGAACTTCGATCCGAAGTTGGGGTTCCTCGGATAGCGGCGCCCGCGACCCATGGCGTCATCCCGGTCTTGGCCGGGATGACGGAGAGGGCGCGGCCAGCGCAGCCGCCAGCCCTCAGCGGAACCGATTGATCTGATCGCGCAGTTCGCGCGCCGCGTTCGCCGCGGCTTCGGCGAAATCATCGCCCTTCGATGCGTACAGGATCGCGCGCGAGCTGCTCACCATCAGCCCCGTGCCGTCCGCGCTCTTCGCGTTGCCAACCACCGCTTCGACATCGCCGCCCTGCGCGCCGACACCCGGCACCAGGAACGGCACGTCGTCGCCGACGATCGCGCGCACCTGCTTCAACTGCGCCGGCCACGTCGCGCCGACCACGAGCGAGCAGTTGCCGTGCGAGTTCCATTCGCGCGCCACCTTTTCGGCGACGTGCTGGTACAGCGGACGGCCGTCGATGACGAGGTCCTGCAGGTCGCCGGCGCCCGGGTTCGACGTGCGGCACAGGATCACCACGCCGCGATCGGCGCGATCGAGGAACGGCTGCACCGAATCGCGACCGAGATACGGATTGGCCGTCACCGCATCGGCGGCGTAACGGTCGAACGCTTCGGCGGCGTAATGCTGTGCCGTGCTGCCGATGTCGCCGCGCTTGCTGTCGAGGATGACCGGAACGCCAGGGTGCGTCGCGTGGATGTGCGCGATGAGCCGGGCCAGCGCGTCTTCCGCACCGAGCGCGGCGAAGTGCGCGATCTGCGGCTTGAACGCACAGGCGTACTGCGCGGTGGCGTCGGCGATGTCGCGGCAGAAGGCGAAGACCGCGTCGGGTTCGTTGGCGAACTTCGCCGGGAATTTCGCCGGTTCGGGATCCAGGCCGACGCAGACCAGCGAGTCGGCGTTGGACCATCGTTCGCGCAGCGTCTGCATGAAGCTCATCGTGGCGTTCCTTGTTCCATTGCGAAGACGCCCGCCTTCTCAGGCGGGCGTCAGTCGTGGCCTTACTTCAACGCCTTGAAGCGCAGGCGATGCGGCTTGGCGCCTTCATCGCCCAGGCGGCGCTTCTTGTCTTCCTCGTACTCGCGGTAGTTGCCCTGGAAGAACTCCACGTGCGAGTCGCCTTCGAAGGCGAGGATGTGCGTGGCGATGCGGTCCAGGAACCAGCGGTCATGCGAGATCACGAACGTGTTGCCCGGGAACTCGAGCAGCGCGTCTTCCAGCGCACGCAG
>Ga0209257_1001795_pt1 | contig 23594 bp, 23 predicted proteins | sample AraplaCvi_mCL_r2_FD_184277 | JGI IMG/M metagenome (GOLD analysis project Ga0209257, IMG submission 184277) | Arabidopsis root microbial communities from North Carolina, USA - plate scrape MF_Cvi_mCL_r2 (SPAdes) (version 2) | ecosystem: Host-associated > Plants > Roots > Endosphere | place: USA...
TGGGCCGCGGCGGCGGGGGCGGGTTCGGCGGCGGCCTGGGCGGCATGGGCAGCCTGATGGGCGCGGTCGGCGGCATGGCCATGCAGAGCGCGGCCCAGCAGCAGGCGCAGGCCGGGGGCGCGCCGGCGGCGCCGGCCGCGTCGATGATGTTCGGACAGGACATGCTGACCGGCGCCATGGGCCTGAACGTCCCAGGCGTCAGCGGCTACGGCGGCTTCGGCGGCAGCGGCGGCGACAGCATGAAGGCCTATGCGGCCCTGGCCGTGCTGGTGGCCATCGTCGCCACGGCCGACGCCTATGCGAAGCTCAAGGAGCAGGAGGCCGGCGGCGACCTGAAGAAGGCCTCGTTCAACATCGACCAGGACGCGGGTCGCCAGCTCGCCGTCAGCCGCTCGATCGCCGACAACGGCGCGGCCCTCGTGGAATGCCGCTCGGCCCAGCTCACCGACATCAACAACCGCCTGGCCAGCGCCAGCAACGACAAGGACCGCAAGGCGATCAAGCGAGAGCGGACCGAGCTGACCACCGCGCTGAAGAAGGACATCGACCTCACCGGCGGCGTGGTCGACCAGCACACCAGCATGGCCAAGACCTTCACCCAGGGTCGAGCCATGACCGACGGCACGTCCGAGGCCGACGTGCTGGGGAACCAGGCCCCGGCCTATGCCGCGGCCCCGTCGGTGACCAAGCTCTCGATGCCGAAGGGTGGCGGCGCGGCCCCGCAAGGCCAGGCCCAGGCCGCCGCGCCGGCCGCCGCGCCCCCGCCGGCGCTGGTGACCATCAAGGCGGCCGTGGTCCGCTCGGCCCCGGTGGCCTCAGCCGCGGCGGTGACGAGCCTGCCCGTGGGCAGCGCGCTGCAGGCCAAGGCCGGCGCGGCCGACGGCGGCTGGTGGGAAGTCGAAGCCGGCGGCCAGACCGGCTATGTCCGCGCGTCCGAGGTGGGCCCGCCCGGCTCGGCGCCGGCCGCCGCGCCCCCGGTGCAGACCGCGGCCAAGGGCGGCAAGGGCAAAGGCGCCGCGACGGCCAAGGCTCCGCCGCCGCCGCCCGCGCCCGTCGGCCCCTCGAACATCCGGGCCTACAACCAGTCGGTCATCGCCGCGCGCGACAACGGCAAGGGCCGGCTGTCCACCCTGATGACCGACATCCAGGCGGCCCAGCGCAAGGAGTCGGCGCTCTACGCCTGGCTCTCGAACTTCGGCCTGGGCTGAGTTCCGCTCTGGTCGTGATGGCCGGGACAAGCCCGGCCATGACGAACGCGCAGGGGTCTAAGCCGCCAGCGCCTGCCGTCGCTTCGCCAGCAGGAACTCGGCGCAGGCGTAGGTGCGGGCGTTGTCCACGTCGATGGCGTGGGCGCCGTCGGCCAGGATCACCGGCTCGACCCTCAGGCGGAAGCGCCGCGACAGCCGGCGGATGGCGCCGCGCAGCGACAGGCGCTTGATCAGCAGGAGGGCCAGGTTGGCCGGTCCCAGGACCACGATCATCCGCAGCGGCTTCTTGGCGAACTGGCCTCCGCTGCGGAAGCTCTCGGCCGCCCGCATCGCGTCCGTTCCGCCCAGGGCGTAGAGGTTGCAGTTGGAATAGGCGTCGTCCGCGAACCGGTAGAACCGCCGCTGGCCCTCCGGATGGGCAGCCCGCACCGACGCCTCGGTGCAGAGCGCGAGCGCCACGTCCGCGCCGTCGGCCAGGGGCGCCAGCACGGCCCGCGCGGCGCCCGGCGTCAGCAGCACATTGTCCGAGGTGGTGATCAGCATCGGCTGGCCCACGCCCACGGCCGCCGCATAGACGCTGTCGGCCAGGTTGTCGGCGGCGATCACGAAATCGACCGGCGCGCCGCGCGGGACCAGGGCCGCGATCGCCGCCTCGGTCTCGGACTCCACCACGACGCGGATGCGCGCCAGCCCCGGCGTGGCGACCAACGCGTCCAGCACGTGGCGGATCAGCGGCGCGCCCTGGATCGGCACGAGGCTCTTGTTGGCGACGCCGACTGCCGCGGCCAGCGGATCGACGACCCCCGCGCGCTGCGCGGCCAGGACGATCGCCGTGAACGGCGCGGGGTCAGGCGGCGACATCGATCTTCCGCTCCCCGATCCCCTGGCGGCGCAGGCTCTCGGCCAGAATGGTCTCGATCAGTTCGCCGTGGCTCCAGCCGATCTGGGCGGCGGCCATGGCGATGGTCTTGCGGGACCAGAGGTTGCAGTTCAGGTTCACCTCGAGGAACTGGATCGCGCCCGACGCCACGTCGATCCGGAACTCGAAGCGCCCGTAGTCGAAGGGCGTGAACTCGCGCATCATCTCGCGCGCCCGGGCCTCGACCACCGCCAGCACGCGGGGATCGGCCAGCGGCCGGATCTCATAGGCCTGGCCGGCGCACAGGTTGCGCTTCTCCTGATAGGTGCGCAGCAGGCCGGGATCCTCCTGCTCGACGATCTGGGTCGGCAGCACGACAGGCACGCCGTCGACGGTGATCACCGAGACCTCGATGTCGTGACCCTCAATGAACGGCTCGACGATGGCGTCATGGCCTTCGTCGTGCAGGCGCAGGACCGCGGACCGGACGCCCGCCCAGTCGTGGGCGTCGCTGACGCCCCAGCTCGCCGAGCTGGCGTTGGGCTTGATGACGAAGCGATCGGCCGCCGGGCACAGCGCAGCCTCGATCAGCGCGCCCTGCCGGAAGACGGCCCAGGGCGCGGTCGGCACGCCTCGGGCCACGGCGGCGCGCTTGGCCAGGTGCTTGTCGTCGGCCAGGCCGCGCAGGATGGGGCTGGCGCCCAGGTACGGCACGGCCAGCCGCTCGCACAGCAGCGGCAGCAGCATCTCGGAATTGAGGAAGCCGCCGCGGTTCAGCAGCGGGAAGACGAAGTCGACCAGCGGCTCGTCGAACAGCACGCGGTAGTCGTCGGCCAGCATCAGGTTCAGGCCCATGGACTCGAGCACCTGGCGCATCTCGCAGTGATAGTTGGCGTGGGTGCCGTCCTCGGGATGCAGGCCGCCCTCCCAGCGCGCGTGCTTGGCGATGAACAGGATCCGCAGGGTGCGCTTGAGGGTCGCCGGAATGCTTCGCGGCGCCGGGTGACGGCTCATCGGTTTCTCCCCATCCGAGGACCGGCGAGCGGTCGGCTCCCGATGGCCGACTCAGGGACGACGGGCCTTCCCGTCCCCAGTTACCGAACCGCCGTGACGGGTCCGCTACGCTTTGGTGGCAAGATGGTGAGCGAGCAGGGCGCCGTAGCGGCCTTCGCCCAGGCCCCGCCGCGCGGCCCGCTGGGGCATCAGGACGCCGGGCTTGCCGTTGCCCTCGATCAGCAGCGGGCCGTCGGGCGTCATGGCGATGTCCCAGCCGATCAGGGCGTAGTCGGCGAAGGCTTCGGCGTGGGCGCGGACGGCAAGGGCCTTCACGGCGGGCCAGTCGGGCAGGGCTTGGCCGACGATCTCGGCTCCGGTGACGGGATGAGCGGCGTGGTCGCTGCCGCCATAGCCCCGGCACGCCAGGCCCAGGGTCCCGCCGTCCAGGTCCACTGCGGCGATCAGGCCGCCGGCCTTCATGTTGTCGACCTGGGCCGCCGGGTCGGAGGCGAAACGGAAAGTCGCGCTCACCACCTCGGGGGCGCCCGCCTCGTCCAGGATCGTCACTACCCGCACCGTGGGCAGGGCGTTCAAGGCCAGGTCCCGCAGCCTGGGATGGACGCCGATCCGGGGCTGAATGACCGTCACGCCGCCCAGCGCCTTCACGGCGGCCGGCAGTCGCGCCGCCAGATCGGCTGCATCGGCGAAGGCGCCCAGCATGGCGACCCCGTCGCCGCCCTCGCCGTCGGCCGGCTTGGCCACCAGCTCGCGGCCGGCCGGATCGACGCCCGGCGTCAGCCGTCCCCCGGCGATGGTCGCTATCGTCTCGGGGTGCGGCAGGCCGGCGTCGCGGCAGCGGGCGTAGAACCGCGTCTTGTCGGCGAGGGCGCAGACGGGCGTCCAGCCCCGCGGGTTGATCCGCTTGTTCAGCGCGGCGTCTTCGAAGCGGCGGACATAGCCGTCGAAGGCCGCAGCCTCGTCGATGCGGAACAGCGCCACGTCCTGCGGGTCGGCGAAGCGGGTCCGGGCAATCTCCACCGTGCGGCGCCGCCAGGCGTCGTCCAGCCCGAACGTCTTCTGCACCTTGGCCGCTCGCCAGGGGATCCAGGCCCGGAACGCCAGGCCCACCGCCGCATCCAGCAACGCCCGCGGCGCCCCCCGCGCGGCCCGGCGGCGGCGGTAGTGCTCGGCCAGGAAGCCGCCGCTTACCGGCGCGACGACGCCGGGATAGATCGCGTAGGCCTTCTTCAGGAAATACAGCCGGTCGTAGCCCATCACGCCGGACTAGCAGCCGATTGTTACAGTCGCTCCGTCGCGCGGCGAACCGCGGGCTAGAACTCGGACCAGTCCGCCGCCCCGCCCCGCGCGCCGCCGGCCAGGCGGGCGACGCGCGCCTGCGCCGCGTGCACCGGATGGCGGGCCGGCCGGCCGTTGGACACACCAGGGGCCGCCACCGTCGCCTCGCGCACGCGGAACCCGGCCATCAGCTGGTTCAGGTTGTCGGCGTCGCGGGCGAGCGCGTGGCTGGCGGCGGTCGATTCCTCCACCATGGCGGCGTTCTGCTGCGTCACCTGGTCCATCTGGTTCACGGCGATGTTCACCTGTTCGAGCCCCACGGCCTGCTCCTGGGCCGACGCGGCGATCTCGCCGATCAGGGTATTGATCCGGCCGACCTCGCCCACGATCCGCTCCAGCGCCTGGCCAGTCTCGCCCACGAGATGGACGCCCTCGCCGACGCGGGCGCTGGAATCCGAGATCAGGCCCTTGATCTGCTTGGCCGCCTCGGCGGAGCGCTGGGCCAGAGCCCGGACCTCCGACGCCACCACGGCGAAGCCCTTGCCGGCATCGCCGGCCCGCGCAGCCTCGACGCCCGCGTTCAGGGCCAGCAGGTTGGTCTGGAAGGCGATCTCGTCGATCACCGCAATGATCTGGTTGATCTGCTGCGCCGAGGTTTCGATCTGGCCCATGGCGGTCACGGCGCGGCCGACGACCTCCCCGCTCGCCTCGGCGGCGGACTTGGCGGAGGCGACGACCTCGCGGGCCGTGCGCGCGCCGTCAGCGGTGCGCTTCACGGTGGCGGTGATCTGTTCCAGCGTTGCGGCAGTCTCCTCGATGCCGGCCGCCTGCTGTTCGGTGCGTTTGGCGAGGTCGTCGGCGGCCACGGTGATCTCCGCGCTGCCCGAGCGGATGCCGCCCGCATTGGTCACGATCCCGCGCATCGCCGTCTGCAGCTTGCCCAGGGCGCCGTTGAAGTCGTCGCGAAGCTTGAGGTACGGCTCGGGCAGCTCGTCCGTCACCCGGTAGGTCAGGTCGCCGGCGGCGAGTCGCTCCATGGCCTGGCCGAAGACGCCCACCACGAAGGCCTGTTCCTGGGCGATGGCGGCCTGGCCGGCGGCCTGGCGCTCCTCCTCGGCGCGGGCCTTCGCCTCAACGGCCTCCGCGTCGGCCCTCAGCTTGGCGATGGCGTTGTCCTTGAACACGGCGACGGCGCCGGCCATCAGCCCCAGCTCGTCGGCGCGCCCGGTCCCGGGGATGGCCACCGCGTTGTCGCCGCCCGCCAGCCTGCGCATGGTGTCGGTCAGCGCCAGCAGCGGCTGCGTCACCTGCAGGATCACCACCCGCGCCGCGAAGGCCAGCACCAGGGCCGCGGCGACCGAAAGAATCCCCATGACGGCGAACGAGATCCGCGCCGTCTCCGCGGCCGTCGCGCCCTCGTGGCGCGCCACGTCGATCTGCAGGTCGACCAGGGCGCCGACATTGGCCGTCACCGGATCGATGCCCGGATACATGTCGTGCTCGGCGAAGGCGGCGACGCCGGCGACGTCGCCGGCGCGCAACAGGGTCTCCAGCCGCGCCACGACCGCATCGGCGGCGGGCAGGTCGGCCTGCACCTTGTCGACGAGCGCCTGCTCCTCCGGCGTCATCCGGGTCGCGCGATAGGCCTCCCAGTTGCGGCGGATCCCCGCGCGGGCGGCCTCGACCTGTTCCAGGGCCTCGGCCGGCGTGAAGATCCCGGCGCGGGCCTTGTGCGCCGCGTCGACGATATTGACGGCGTAGAGGTCGCTGACCGCCTTCAGCTGCTTCATCGGCACGACCCGGTCGGCGATGACGGTCTGCAGGTGCCCGGTGCCCACGGCGGTGGAGATCCAGCCGCTGGCGCCGATGGCGGCCATCGCCAGGCCCAGGGCCACGAGGGATGCGACCAGGCGCGCCTTGATTGTCAGCTTCACGGCAGTCCGACCTCGCGCGGTTCGGGCGCGCATGGGCACGCCGAGCTCGAACCCGTTAACCGCCTTCCCACGCACCGCTGAACTGCGGGTTAAAATTGACTGTCCGGAGATACGCGAACGTTGGAATCGAAAAAAATAAGCAAAATCAAGGCAACTAGGCCGCGAGTCGACCGTCGCGCCTAGCCTCCGGTTGCCGTGACGACCTGCTGTGAGGCGCGGGCCCGCCCCAGCCCCGCATCCGATTGTTACAATCGCCCGGTAGCGCTGGTCAGTCCCCCGGGAGCGACCGATGCGCCACGTCTACCTGTACGTCCACGACCTGCGCTCCAGCGGCGTGGTGCGCAACGCCATCGACTTCGCCCGGCGGCTCGCCCAGGACCATCCGACCACGCTGATCGCCGGCTACGGCCAGGGGTTCTTCGCCGACGAGGCCGCCCGCGGGCCGTTCGGGCTGAAGGTGCTCGCCGAGAAGGAGGGGGCCCTGGGCCGCGGCGCGGCGGCGCTGCACCTGCGGGCCTGGCTGTCCGGCCAGCCGGGCGGCGCTCTGATGTCGGTAGGCAACATGGGGCACTGGACGCCGTTCCTGGCCTGCCAGGGGCTGGGCCGCATCGCCCGGATCTACTGCGTCAGCAACGAGGTGGCCCGGGACGACGGCCTGAAGAGCCGGACGCGCCTGGCGTGGATGAAGCTGCTGATGGCGGACGCGGCGCGGATCGTGGTGGTGGGCCGCGCGCTGCGCCGCCTGCCGCTGTTCGCCGCAGCCATCGGCTCGGGGCTCGCCGTCGAGCTGCCGAACGGCGTGGACAACGCCCTGGCCGCCGGGCTGGCCCAGGCGCCGGCGCCGCACCCGTGGCTGGAGCAGGACATCCCTGTCGTCGTCGGCATCGGACGCCTCAGGCCGCAGAAGAACTTCGACCTGCTGATCGCCGCCGCGGGCCGGGCGCGAACCTCGCGCCGCCTGCGCCTGGCGATCATCGGCGGCGGGGCGGCCGCCGAGCAGGCGCGGCTGACCGACCTCGCCCGCGACGCCGGCCTTGGCGACGACTTCCTGCTGGCTGGCGAGACGGACAATGTTTTCGCCTGGCTCCGCCGGGCGGCGGTCTTCGCCCTGCCGTCCCGCTGGGAGACCTCGTCCCTGGCCTTGCTCGAGGCCCTGGCGGCCGGCGCGCCCGTCGTGGCCTCCCGCCTGGCCGGCGACGCGGCCCAGGTGCTGGACGAGGGCCGCTACGGCCTGCTGTTCGACGGCCAGGACCCGGACGCCCTCGCCCAGGCCCTGCTGGCCCAGGCCGAGGCGCCCGTGCGGCCGGGGGACCGCGCCCTGGCCTACGACCTCACCCTCACCAACGACCTCTACGCGCAGCTGGTGGCGGAGGTGCTCGCGGCGGGGAGGACGCGCTGGCGGGCCGCGGCGCTGGCGGCGGCGCCCGCCGCCTGATCCCGGTCGCAGATGCGCGAACGGCGACCCGAAGGCCGCCGCCACATCGCTTGGTCTGATGGAAATTTGGAGCGGGCGAAGAGATTCGAACTCTCGACCCCAACCTTGGCAAGGTTGTGCTCTACCACTGAGCTACGCCCGCGCTCCGTGAGGGTTTCGACGCCCCCAAATGCGAGAGGCGGCCTTATGGCAGACGACCTCAGGCTTTGCAAGCGGCCGGACGCAGCAATTTTCAGCGGAATTTCGGGGCCTTCAGCCGCCGCTTGTTGACGTGGCCTTCCGGGGCGTCCGCCTTCACTTCCTCGGGGTACTCGCCCTTGAAGTAGTAGCGCTGCCAGGCCTCCTTGGTGGCCTCCGGGTCGCCGCGAAAGATCCGCTGGTTGAACTCGCTGCGGTGCTTCTCCCAGACGTCGTACTGGTGGCGCAGCTCGGGGTCGGAATCCATCCGGCGGACCACCGGCTGGATCTCGTGCAGCGTCTTGTCCTGCAGCAGCGTGATGAAGCAGAAGGGCTCGCCCTTCTCGAACCGCACGCGGCCGGGCCGGGTGAAGATCCAGTTCATCGTGAAGGGGAACGGCAGCCAGTCGGTCTCGACCACGCCGGCGAGGGGTTGGATGCCGTCCTTGACGTGGTTGGGCGGGCCCTGGGCCAGCATCGACCAGCCGGGCGGGGTGCGGAACAGGTAGCCGGGGTGCAGGGTCAGCACGCCGTGGCTGAAGTGGCTGGTGGCCAGGCGGTGGAAGTCGGGGTTCGGATAGTCCGGCTTGAGGGTCAGGTCGGCCTGCATCAGCCCGCCGTTCCACTCGGCGGTGAAGGCCACCGGGCAGAGGATCTCCCAGCCCGAGGAATTGGCCATGTTCAGCGGCAGGCAGCGGTAGGGGTGGCGCGAGGTGAAAGCGTCCATCCAGGCCCGCTGCGGCCGGCCCGGCACGATCTCGGGCGGGCGTTCGGTGGTGGGGAAGCACTCCAGTTCCATGGGCTCTCACTGCGCTGGCGGACAGGTTGAACCCTTAAGCGCCGCTCCGCCGTCCCGTCCAGCGGAAGACCGCCAGGCGAAGGCTCGGGCCAGGCGGACACCCAGACAAGGAAAGGCCCCGGCCGCTCGCGCGACCGGGGCCGTCCCCTTGCCCCAGGAACCCGAAGGTTCCCGAAAGGCTATGTCTTAGGCGAAGACCGCCTTGCGACGGCGGAGCATGGCGCCGGCGCCGCCGAAGCCCAGGATCATCAGAGCCCAGGTGCCGGGTTCCGGCACGACGCCCAGCGAACCGGCCAGGCCGTCGAACTCGAACGCGTCCGCGGTGGACGAGAAGGAGATCGACTTCACCTTGGCGCCGCCGAAATCGTAGTACACGCGGTAGCCGAGGGTACGATCACCGTTGCCGGGGGGGTTGCCGCCCCAGATGCTCGAGCCCGTGAAGGTCTGCGAACCGCCGCCCAGGAAGTTGAACACCACCTTGTTGTAGGTGTCCGGCGAGCCTAGGTAGAAGCTGAACGAGGTCAGCGCGTAGCCGCCCAGCGCGGTGAAGGTCGACGTATTGCCGCCCTGGACCGAAGCGTAGTCGGTGTCGTCCACCGGCACCGAAGCGCCGCCGACGACGACGCCGCCCGAGTACGGGGGCGGAGCGCTGTTGCTGATCGGGTTCGGCGTGGTCGTGACTTCGTTACCAACAAAAGCCGTATTGGCGTTGCTGATGGCGTCGAAGTCTTCGAGCATCACCTGACCGTGAGCGCCGAGGGTGGCGCCGTTCAGATCGTCCGCGACCAGCGGCATTTGGACGGTAACAGCCGCGTTCGCGGCGGAAGCAGCGGCCAGAAGGCCTAGTGCGGCCGAGGCCGACACAATCGTGCGCATCTTCATTTGTCTTCCCCAACGTCTGGCTCGCCCACGAATTCCGGACGCAACCTTCAGCCTTAACAATATATGAATGTCGGACACTCGCCGAATCGATTCGCGTAACAAGCGTATATTCTGGAAAAGCACCCCGAAATCAGTGGGTTGCATCGCAGGATGCGGCTTGTCCCGCGTCGTTTCGCCGCAATGGTTAAGCCTGTTATGAACCCCCGCATGACGACGCGCAACGCCCTTCTCGATTTCCTTGCCGACCACGGCATCGACGCCGTCACGCACGACCATCCGGCGGTCTTCACGGTCGGGGAGGGCGACGAGATCAAGGCCCGGATTCCGGGCGCCCACACCAAGAACCTGTTCCTGAAGGACGCGAAGGACCAGCTCTGGTTGATCTCGGCCGAGGGCCACGCCGAGATCGACCTGAAGCGCCTGCACACGGTGATCGGTTCGGCCCGCCTCTCGTTCGGCAATGCGGCGCTGATGGAGGAGACCCTGGGCGTCACCCCGGGATCGGTCACCGCGTTCGGCCTGGTCAACGACGTCGGCCGTCGCGTCCGCTTCGTGCTGGATCGAACCCTGGCCGAGGCCGGCCACGTGAACTTCCACCCGCTGACCAACACCGCGACGACCACGGTCAGTGCGGAAGGCTTCCGGAAATTCCTCGCCGCGCTGGATATCCGGCCGCTCGTGGTGGATTTCGTCGCGATGGCGGTGCTCGACTAGCGCCGCGCCACGGTTGCGACCATCTTTGCGGCAAGACGTTAGAGACCAACGTGACAAGGGACTTTCGGGCGATGACCCTCATCGGGGAAACCCTCAGCGCGACGCCGAACATCAACCCAGCCGACCTGATCAAGGACGCGACCGACGCCAGCTTCATGGCCGACGTGGTGGAGGCGTCGAAGACGACTCCGGTGATCGTCGACTTCTGGGCCACCTGGTGCGGCCCCTGCCGCCAGCTCGGCCCGGCGCTGGAGAAGGCCGTCACCGCCGCCAAGGGCGCGGTGAAGCTGGTCAAGGTCGACATCGACAAGAACCCCGCCTACGCGGGCCAGCTGCGCGTGCAGTCGATTCCCGCGGTCTTCGCCTTCGTGGACGGCCGCCCGGTGGACGGCTTCATGGGCGCCCTGCCCGACAGCCAGGTGAAGCAGTTCGTCGACCGCCTGGCCAAGCAGGGCGGCGGCGGCTCGCCGGTGGACGAACTGCTGGAGATGGCGAAGGAGTCGCTGGAGCTGGGCGACGCCGGGGGCGCGGCCCAGGCCTATGCCCAGGCGCTGCAGATGGACCCCGCCAATGTGAAGGCGATCGGCGGGATGGCGCGCTTGTACCAGCAGGCCGGCGACCTCGAACGCGCCGCGGAGGTGCTGGAGATGGCCCCCGAGGGCGCGAAGGATCCGGACATCGACGCGGTGCGCGCGGCCCTCGCCCTCGCCGCCGAGGCCCCGTCCGAGACCGCCGAGTTCGAGGCGCGGATCCTGAACGACGCCGACGACCACGAAGCCCGCCTCGAGTACGCCAAGGCCCTGGCCGCCGGCGGCCGGATGGACGAAGCCGTCGACCAGCTCATCGAGAGCATCCGCCGTGACCGCGAGTGGAACGACCAGGCCGCGCGCAAGCAGCTCCTGACGGTCTTCGAGGCCGCGGGGCCGATGTCCGACGTCGCCAAGCAGGGGCGTCGCAAGCTTTCGTCCATCCTGTTCAGCTGAGGACGACCGGCGCGATGGCTCCGTATCGCCACCTTTCGGACCTGCCGCAGCTGATCCCGGTGTTCCCGCTGGACGGGGCCCTCCTGTTGCCGGGCGGTGAGCTGCCGCTGCAGATCTTCGAGCCGCGTTACCTCAACATGGTGGACGACGCCATGGCGGGCGACCGGGTGATCGGGATGATCCAGACCCGCGGCGGCAGCCGCTCGCGCCCCATCCTCTCCGAGGTGGGCTGCCTGGGCCGCATCACCAGCTACGCCGAGACGTCGGACGGCCGCTACCTGATCACCTTGACCGGCGTCTGCCGCTTCGACGCCGGCGAGGAGCTGGACCTGCGCCTGCCTTATCGCCAGCTGCGGGCGAAGTACGACCGCTTCGGCGACGACCTGGGCGACGAGGACGCTCAGGCCAGCGAGGCCGCCCGGGCGCGTTTCGCCACGGCGCTGAAGCGTTACCTCAACCGCCGCGAGCTCGACATCGACTGGGAGACCGCCAGCGAGGCGCCGCTGGAGGCTCTGGTGAACAGCCTCTGCATGGGCCTGCCGTTCGAGCCGGCCGAAAAGCAGGCGTTCCTGGAAGCCCCCGACCTGGCCGGACGCTTCGAGGTGCTGACCACCCTGCTCGAGATCGACGCCTCCGATCCGGATGACGAGCATCACCAGCTGCAGTAGAGGGACGCCATGAGCGACCCCAACCCCGGCATCGACGTCGACCCGCGCCTCCTGGAGATCCTGGTCTGCCCGGTGACCCGCGGCCCCCTGCACTATGACCGGGCCAAGGCCGAGCTGGTCAGCAAGGGCGCCCGCCTGGCCTACCCCATCCGCGACGGGGTGCCGATCATGCTGCCCGAGGAAGCGCGCGAGTTGGGCGAGGGGGAGTAGGGCTCCCCCCACCCCGCGCGCCTACGGCGCGTCGACCCTCCTCATAAAGGGGAGGGATGATCAGAGCCTCTCGCCCTTCAGCAGCCGGGGCAGATCCCCGACCGCGCCGCCGGCTTCGTGCATGAAGAACCGGCGCGCCGGGGCGACGCGGTTCACCGCCGCCATGCCGACGCCCCGCACCACCCGCAGCAGCGGGTTGTCGTTGGAGAACAGGCGGACGAAGGCGTCCATGCCGGCCGACAGGGTCACGGTGTCGAAGCGACGCCAGGCGGCGTAGCGCTCCAGCACCACCTCCGAGCCGATGTCCTCGCCCAGGCGAAGCGCATCCACCAGCACCTCGGCCAGGGCCGCGGCGCCCTTCAGCCCCAGGTTCAGGCCCTGCCCGGCGATCGGGTGCACCCCGTGCGCGGCGTCGCCCAGCAGCGCCACGCGCGGCGCCGCGAAGCGCTCGGCCAGTTGCAGGTTCAGTGGATAGGTGAAGACCGGCCCCTCGACGGAGACGTCGCCCAGGAACTCGCCGAACCGCCGCTCCAGGTGCGCCTGGAAGATCTCGGGCCGCGCGGTCTTCAGCGCCGCACCGCGCGCGGTGCTCTCGGTCCAGACCAGGCTGGCGCGGTTGTCGGTCAGGGGCAGGATCGCAAACGGCCCGCCCGGCAGGAAGTATTCGTGGGCCACGCCCTCGTGCGGGCGCTGCATGCGCACCGTCGCCACCACCCCGGTCTGCGGATAGTCCCAGCCGACGGCGCCGATCCCGGCCTCGGTGCGGATCACCGAGCCCCGGCCCTCCGCGCCTACGGCCAGCGGCGCGGTCAGCACGCGACCATCGGCGAGGGTGACCTCGGCGGCGCGCGGTCCGAACACGGCCTTCGTAACCCGCGCAGGGGCCAGCACCTCGATGCCCGCCGCCTGCACGGCCGCGGCCAGGGCGGCGCGGATGCGGCGGTTCTCCAGCAGGTAGCCCAGCGGCTCGCCGTCCGACCGGTCCGCGATCTCGGCGCTGTCGAAGCGCAGGAAGAACGGCAGCGGCCCGCCGGACGCCGCGCCGGGCGTCGTGCCGTCGGTGACCAGGATCTGCTCGATGCGCTGGGCGTGCGGCTCAAGGCCGTCCGCCAGGCCCAGGGCGCGCCACTGACGAAAGGCGGCGTAGGCGATGGCCGAGGCGCGGCCGTCGAAGGTCGGCGCCACCTGGGCGTCGAACACCACCGGGTCGATCAGCACCGGGGTCAGGCCCGCCTGCGCCAGCGACAGCGCCAGCGTCGCCCCGGCGATGCCCGCGCCCGCGATGATGACGTCGTAGTCCTGGGTCATGGCGGCGATAGGCCACGAACCTCCGCCGGCGTCCAGCGGGCGGATCACGGCGCCGTTAAAACTGGACGCCTGCGTCCAATGTTCACTTGCGGCTAACCCGGCTGGGGCATATCCCCTTCGATAGGATGGACCGCCGCGTCCATTTTTCGTTTGAAGGGCTTCGCCGTATGGCCGGTATGCCGAAAGGCCGGATCGTTCCCATCGCCGCAGGGCTCGTCGCCGCGGCGGCCGTCGCCGTGGGCGGCGGGTTCTGGTGGCTGGACCGGCAGAAGTACGAGACCACCGACAACGCCTTCGTCGCCGCCGACAAGGTGACCGTCGCGCCCCTGGTCGACGGCTACGTCGCCGAGGTGCTGGTGGACGACAACCAGCCGGTCCGCCCCGGGCAGGTGCTGATCCGCATCGACCCGGCGACCCTGAAGGCCCGCCTGGCCCAGGCCGAGGCCAACGCCCAGGCGCTTGAGGCCGCGATCAGCGCTGTGGACGACAAGGCCCGGCTGGAACAGGCGATGATCGCCCAGAAGGCCGCCGCCGTGGACAGCGCCCATGCCCAGGCCAGCTGGGCCAACAGCGAGCTGAACCGGTACGGGGCGCTCGCCAAGGAGGGCTGGGTCTCGCCCCAGCGGGCCCAGACCGCCCGCAACGCCCAGGAACAGGCCGTGGCCGGCGTCGGCCAGGCCCGCGCCGCCCTGGAGGCCGAGCGCCGCGCCGCCCAGTCCCTGGGCTCGGCCCGCGACCAGAGCGTCGCCCAGGCCGCCGCCGCCCGCGCGGCCGCTGAGCAGACCCGCATCGACCTTTCCCGCACCGAGGTTCGCGCCCCGGTGGCCGGCGTGGTCGGCGCGCGCGCCGTGCGCGTAGGCCAGTACGTGCGCCCCGGCGGCGCCCTGATGAGCATCGTGCCGCTGGCCGACGCCTATGTGGTGGCCAACTTCAAGGAGACCCAGGTCTCGCGCCTGCGGATCGGCCAGCCGGTGGAGATCCACGCCGACGCCTTCGGCAAGGAGGTCATCAAGGGCCGGGTCGACAGCTTCGCGCCGGCCACTGGCGCCGAATTCGCCCTGATCCCGGTGGAGAACGCCGTCGGCAACTTCACCAAGATCACCCAGCGCCTGCCGGTCCGCATCCGGATCGACCGCGAGCAGAAGCTGGCCGGCGGCCTGCGGCCCGGCCTGTCACTCAAGGTGAAGGTGGACGTGACCCAGGACACCGGCCCGTCGTTCGCCGAGTCCGGCCAGTCCCCCGCCCGCTTCGCCCGCCAGGGCGCGCAGAACTAATCCGGTGACGGACGCCGTCCTCCATCCCGACTCGGCCAGGGCCCGCCAGCCCGACCCCGTGATGCTGGGGGCGGACGGCGCGCACGTGAACTGGACCAAGGTCTTCCTCGGCTTCGGCGGGATGGTCATCGGCCAGTTCATGGCCATGCTGGACATCCAGATCGTCGCCAGCTCGCTGGTGCAGATCCAGTCAGGCATCGGCGCCACCAACGACGAGATCAGCTGGATTCAGACGATCTACCTGCTGGCCGAGGTCGTGGTGATGCCGCTCACCGCCTACCTGACCAAGATGTGGGGCACGCGGTCGTTCTACGTCGTCGCCTGCATCGGCTTCATCCTCACCTCGGTGGGCACCGGCCTGTCGTCGTCGGTCGGGATGATGATCGGCTTCCGGGCGCTGCAGGGCCTGTTCGCCGGGGCGATGATCCCGCCGATCTTCGCCACGGCCATGACGGTCTTCCCGCCCGACAAGCGGCTGACCGCCAATGTCATCGTCGGCCTGATCGTCACCCTGGCGCCCACCGTCGGCCCGACGCTGGGCGGCCACCTCACGGACCTCCTGAGCTGGCGCTGGCTGTTCTTCATCAACATCCCCGTCGGCGTGCTCGTCGTCTTCCTGGTCTGGCGCTACGCCGACTTCGACAAGGGCGACCCCAGCCTGGGCAAGGGCATCGACTGGTGGGGCCTGGGCCTCATGACCGTCTTCCTGCTGTCGATGCAGTACGTGCTGGAGGAAGGGAACCGCGAAGGCTGGTTCGACGACAGCGTGATCCTGTGGCTGGCGGTCACCGCCGTCCTCACCGGCGTCGCCTTCGTCTGGCGGCAGCTGACCTACTGGCAGCCCATCGTCTCGCTCAAGCCGTTCGGCGACCGCAACTTCAGCCTCGGCATCGTCATGACCTTCGTCACCGGGGTCAGCCTGTTCGGCGGCACCTTCCTGATGCCGATCTTCCTGGGCCAGGTGCGCGGCTTCTCCTCGTCCGAGGTGGGCACCACCATGCTGGTGTCGGGCCTGACCATGTTCCTGTCGGCGCCCCTCGCCGGGCGGCTGGTGCGGATGCTGGATGCTCGCATCGCCATGGTCGCGGGCTTCGCGCTGGCGGCCTGGGCCATCCAGTTGGGCGTGCGGGTGACCGACGAGTGGGGCTTCCACGAGTTCTTCGTGCTGCAGGTGGTCCGCGGCCTGGGGATGATGGTGGCCATGATCGCCGCCCAGCAGATGAGCGTGGCCTCCCTGCCCGTCTCGATGATGAAGGACGCCTCGGGGCTGATAAACCTGGTGCGCAACGTGGCCGGCGCCATCGGCCTGGCGGTGCTGACCACCATCCTCAGCCACCAGGGCGCGGTGCACTACATGGACCTCGCCAGCGCGGCCAGCCAGGCGAACGCCGCCACCGTCGGCATGATGGACGGGCTGACCGCCATGATGACCGAGGGGGGTATGGCCGATCCCGAATCCACCGCCCGCAAGGCCATGAGCCTGATGCTCCACCGCAAGGCCGCGGTGCTGAGCTTCGGCGACGCCTTCGCCGTGCTGGCGCTGGGCTGCTGGGCGGCCGTGGGGCTGGCCCTGTTCGGCAAACCAGGGCCGGCCGCGGGCGGCCCGCCGCAGGGCGGAGGCCACTGACATGCCCCGCCTCGCCGGCCAGATCGACGTCTACAAGAACGAGGCCATCCTCGACGCCGCCGTCGAGGTTTTCGCCGAGCGCGGCGTCGCCGCCTCGGTGGAGGAGATCGCGCGCCGCGCCTGCGTGTCCAAACAGACGATCTACAACCACTACGGCTCCAAGGCCGACCTCGTCCGCGCGGTGATGGACCGGCGCGTGCACGAGATCACCGCATCGCTGGAGACGCCGACGGCGGTCGAGCACCCCGCAGAAGCGCTCGCCGAGTTCGCCCGCGTGCTGTTGCAGGCGGTGATGCGACCGCAGGGCCCGGCCTTCCTGCGGATGGCCATGCTGGGCGTCGCCGAGATGCCGGAGGTGGCGGCCGCGATCTATGAAGCCGGCGCCCGCGCGAGCCGCAAGCGCCTCGGCGCCTTCCTCGAGCTGGAGACCCGCGCTGGCCGCCTTGTCTGCCCCGACCCGCTGCAGGCGGCCGAGTTCTTCGCGGGCATGGCCCTGGGCTCGTTCCAGACCGCCACCCTGCTGGGCGTGGACCCCGAACTGGACCCGCCGCGTATCGACCGCATCGCGACCGAGGCGGCCGCCCGGTTCATGCGGGCCTACGCGCCCTAGCTAGCCCTCGGCGTCCTCCTCGTCCGAGAAGCCCATGATGTGGAAGCCGGCGTCCACGTGGACCACTTCGCCGGTCGTGGACTTGCCCAGATCGGACATCAGCCACAGCGCCGCGCCGGCGACGCCCTCCATGGAGGTGTCCTCCTTCATGGCGGACAGCGAACGGCCCTTGGCCAGCATGCCGCGGCCGCCGGAGATGCCGGCCAGGGACAGGGTCTTCATGGCCCCGGGCGACAGGGCGTTCACCCGGATGCCCTTCGGCCCCAGGTCGCGCGCCGCATAGCGGGTCGCCGCCTCCAGCGCCGCCTTGGCCACGCCCATGGTGTTGTAGTTCGGGATCGCCCGCTCCGAGCCCATGTAGGTCAGGGTCACGATCGAGCCGCCCGTCTCCGGCATCATCGCCGCCGCGCGCCGGGCGCAGTCGACGAAGCTGAACGCCGAGATGTTCATCGCCCGCAGGAAGCCCTCGCGGGTGGTGTTGTCCACGAAGCTGCCCTTCAGCTCGTCCTTGTTGGCGAAGGCGATGGCGTGGAGGAAGAAGTCGATCTGGCCGAACGCCTTTTCCACCGCGCCGAAGGCCTCGTCCATCGAGGCGTCGTCGGTGACGTCGGCGGGCACGATCACCTTGGCGTTCACGCTCTCGGCCAGCGGCGTCACCCGCCGCTCCATGCCGGGCAGGTGCATGAAGGCCAGGTCGGCGCCCTGGGCGGCCAGCTGGCTGGCGATGCCCCAGGCGATGGACTGGTGGTTGGCGACCCCCGTGATGACCCCCCGCTTGCCCTTCATCAGGGTCCCGGTCGGCATCTGATACTCGTCGGCCACGTGGCGTCTCTCCCATCCGTTCGGGCGGTTTGTGGCCGATCAGCCTTCGCGTGTCATCCCCTCGCGGGCGGCCAGCACCTCCGCCGGATCGTGCCCCAGCGCCCGGATCCGCGTCTCCCAGCGTTCCAGGGCGTCGTAGTAGTAGTCGAAGATGCAGGGACAGCAGCCGCGCCGGCAGCACTCCCACTCCTCGGGTTTCGAGGGTGGGCGCGGCAGGTCCGGCGGGGCCGGCACGGGCCCTACGCCCGCGCCATCACCAGACAGCCGTTGGTGCCGCCGAACCCGAACGAGTTGCTCATCACCACCTCGAGCTCCCGGTCCTGTCGCTGGCGCACGATGGGCAGGTCGGCGAAGGCGGGGTCCAGGTTCTCGATGTGGGCGCTCTCGGCCACGAAGCCGTTGTTGAGCATCAGCAGCGAGTAGATCGCCTCCTGGGCGCCCGCGGCGCCGAGCGAGTGCCCGGTCAGGCTCTTGGTCGAGGAGATCAGCGGGGCCTTGTCGCCGAACACGGCGCGCACCGCCTCCATCTCCTTGAGGTCGCCCACCGGCGTCGAGGTGCCGTGCGGGTTCAGGTAGTCGATGGTCCGGCCGTCGGGGTTGGCCAGGCGCATGCAGCGCGTCGCGCCTTCGCCCGAGGGGGCGACCATGTCGTAACCGTCGGAATTGGCCGCATATCCGACGATCTCGCCGTAGATCTTGGCCCCGCGCGCCTTGGCCCGCTCCAGCTCCTCCAGCACCACCACGCCCGCGCCGCCGGCGATGACGAAGCCGTCGCGGTCCTTGTCGTAGGCGCGGCTGGCCACGGCCGGCCGGTCGTTGAAGTTCGAGCTCATGGCGCCCATGGCGTCGAACATGACGCTCAGCGTCCAGTCCAGCTCCTCAACGCCCCCGGCGAACACCACGTCCTGCTTGCCCATCAGGATCTGTTCGTAGCCGACCCCGATGCAGTGGGCCGAGGTGGCGCAGGCCGAGCTGATCGAGAAGTTCAGGCCGCGGATCTTGAACCACGTGGCCAGGGTGGCCGAGGCGCCGGAGCTCATCGCCTTCGGCACCGCGAACGGGCCGACGCGCTTGGGGCCGCGCTCGCGCGCAGTGGCCGCGGCCTCGACGATCACCCGGGTCGAGGGGCCGCCGGCGCCGACGATCAGGCCGGTGCGCTCATGGCTGACTTCGCCCTCTTCGAGGCCGGAGTCGGCGATCGCCTGCTCCATGGCGATGTGGCCATAGGCCGTGCCCTGGGCCAGGAACCGCGCCGCGCGGCGGTCGACCATGGATTCCCAGTCGATCGAGGGGGCCGCGTGCACTTGGCAGCGGAAGCCGAGCTCGGCGTACTCGGGCGCAGCGGAAATGCCCGACTTCGCCTCGCGCAGGGAGGCCAACACCTCGTTGGTGTTGTTGCCGATGGACGAGACGATCCCCATCCCGGTGACGGCCACGCGCCGCATCAGATTGTCTCCTCCGACTGCCGCCCGGCTCAGGCCAGGTCTTCAGGCTTGAACAGGCCCACCCGCAGGTCGCTGGCCTCATAGATGGGCTTGCCGTCGGCCAGGAGAACCCCGTCGCCGACGCCCATCACGAGTTTGCGCATGATCACCCGCTTCAGGTCGATCCTGTAGGTGACCTTTGTGACCTTCGGGGTCACCTGACCGGTGAACTTCACCTCGCCGACGCCCAGCGCCCGTCCGCGCCCCGGCGCGCCGGACCAGCCGAGGAAGAAGCCGACGAGCTGCCACATGGCGTCCAGGCCCAGGCAGCCGGGCATCACGGGGTCGCCGATGAAGTGGCAGGCGAAGAACCAGAGGTCGTCGCGGATATCCAGCTCCGCCTCGACGAAGCCCTTGCCGTGCGAGCCGCCGGTCGCGTTGATCTCGGTGATCCGGTCGAACATCAGCATCGGCGGCGCCGGGAGCTGGGCGTTGCCCGGCCCGAACATCTCACCGCGGCCGCATGCCAGGAGCTCGTCGAGCGTATAGCTGGAAGGCCGGGTCGCCACGTCGTTCATTCGAGGATGCCTTGGTTCTCTGGAGGCGCCGGGCCTAGCACAGGCCGCAAGCCGGCCTCAACGACATTGCAGGGCTTCCGCCGTTCCCCACAGGGTCCCTTCGCGCACCCAACCGCTCGCGCCGTCGGACTTTACCTTGCACCAGCCCTTGTCGCAGCGGACGAGGCTGGCCATGGCGCGAACGTTGAGGAAGGCCGCCGGTTCCGCCCCGGCCTTGGGCTTGCGCAGCATCGGCGCGGGCCGGTTCAGGGTGTTGATCACGGCGCGGCGGCCGTCGGTGACCCGCTTGTGCACCCAGGCCATCCCGCCCTCGGGGTCGCACACGCGCCGCCACTCCGCCGTCTCGGCCACCACCTGCACCGGCAGGCCGCGCGTGCTGTAGACCCACAGCAGCCGATGGTCGTCGCCCGGCCCCGAGCGGGCGTTCACCTTGCCGAACTTGAGGGTGACGTAGCGGGGCACCGGGAAGCCCGAGGGCGTCGGCCGGTCGGCGGCGGAGGCGGCCAGCGGCAGCGCCAGGACGAGCGCCAAAGCGGCCGTCGCCGGGACCCGCGCCGCTTTCAGCCTGGACTTCGATCCCAATCCATACCCCTAAAGGACCGGCCTCGCCTTGGCCGTGCCGGGCCCCTTTGCTAAGGGTTCCGCAATTCGACGCGCCCGGAACGGCGCAGGAAACGCACCTTTTTCCCGTAGGCACATGCCCGCCCGCAAGCCGAAAGTCATCGTCACGCGCAAACTGCCGGACTCGGTCGAGACCCGCATGCGCGAACTGTTCGACACCGAGCTGAACGTGTCGGACGAGCCGATGGGCCGGAAGACGCTGATCGAGGCGATGGGGCGCTGCGACGTGCTGGCCTCCACCATCACCGACAAGATCGACGCCAGCCTGATCGAGAAGGCCGGCGAGCGGCTGAAGCTGATCGCCAACTTCGGCGCCGGCGTGGACCACATCGACGTGGCCGCCGCCAACGCGCGCGGCATCATCGTCACCAACACGCCGGGCGTGCTGACCGAGGACACCGCCGACCTGACGCTGGCCCTGATGATGGCCACCCTGCGCCGGATGATCGAGGGCGCCAACGCCGTGCAGGCGGGCGAATTCACCGGCTGGGCGCCCACCTGGATGCTGGGCCGGCGCATCACCGGCAAGCGGCTGGGGATTCTCGGCATGGGCCGGATCGGCGCCGCCGTGGCCCGCCGCGCCAAGGCCTTCGGGCTGCAGATCCACTACCACAACCGCAAGCCGGTCAGTCACGTGGTGTCCGACGAGCTGGGCGCCACCTACTGGGACAGCCTGGACCAGATGCTGGCCCGGGTGGACATCGTCTCGGTGCACACGCCGGCCACCCCGGCCAGCTTCCACCTGCTTTCGGCGCGCCGGCTGAAGCTGCTCCAGCCGCACGCCGTGGTGATCAACACCGCCCGCGGCAGCATCATCGACGAACAGGCGCTCACCGAGCTGCTGGCGGAGGGCAAGATCGCCGGCGCCGGCCTCGACGTGTTCGAGCACGAGCCGCGCATCAACCCCAAGCTGCTCAAGATGCCCAACGTCGTCCTGCTGCCGCACATGGCCTCGGCGACCATCGAGGCCCGGGTCGACATGGGCGAGAAGGTGATCATCAACATCAAGACCTGGATGGACGGCCACCGGCCGCCCGACCGCGTCCTGCCCCAGATGCTCTAGCGCCTGGCCTCAGCGCTTCCGCGCGGCCATAGCCGCCCGCAGCCGCTCCATCTCGTTTCGGTCGACCAGGCCGTCGCCGTCCGTGTCGCCCAGGTCGAACAGCCGGGTCGGGCCGTTCACGAACTCGTCGCGTCCGATCCGGCCGTCGCGATTGGCGTCCAGGCCCTGGGTGGCCTGCGCGAACCGGTCGCCTGCCCGTTTCCGCACCAGGCGCGGCAGGTCGTCGTCGGAGAAAAGGCCGTCGCCGTTGCGGTCCATCTTCGCGAACCGCGCCCGGCGAGCCTCGATGAACTCCGACCGGCTGACGGCGCCGTCCCGGTTGGCGTCGGACTTGGCCAGCATCTCCATCGGATCGGGCCGTTCACGGGCGACCGTGGGGCCGGCCAGCGCCGCCCCAGCGAGGAGGATGACGACGGCGAGGATCGGCGAAGGCCGCATCTCATTCGGCCCGGGGCCAGGTGCGTGCATGGAATAGCTCCGTGTTAGGCGCCTCTTTTCTCGCCCGCCGGTTTGGTCGCGCCATGAACCCGCGGCGCCCGTTTGTGTCGAAGTGTAACCGCGCCGGTTTGCGCCTTTCGCCACCGCCCGCCGTCTGCGAACTAATGGCCGAGCGCGCCATGCCCGAGAGCACCCTGATCGCCGTCGTCGAGGACGACCCCGAAATCCGCCTGCTGGTGGACGGCCTCTTGACCCGCGAGGGCTTCGAGGTCGCCGGTTGCGCGCGCGCCGAGGAGCTGGACCGCCTGATGGTGCGACGGCGCGTCGATCTGGTCCTGCTCGACCTGATGCTGCCGGGCGAGGACGGCCTGTCCATCTGCCGCCGGCTGCGGGGCGCGCCCGTGGCCACGCCGGTGATCATGGTGACCGCCAAGGGCGACGACATCGACCGCATCCTGGGCCTGGAGCTGGGCGCCGACGACTATCTGGCCAAGCCGTTCAATCCGCGCGAGCTGACGGCTCGGATCCGCGCCGTCCTGCGCCGCACGCGCGAGGCCCACAGCACCGCCCGCCCGATGCCGCGCGAGACCTACCGCTTCGGCGGTTGGACGCTGGACGCGCCTGGCCGGCGGCTGGTCGATCCCAAGGGCGAGGACGTCGAGCTGACCGGCGGCGAGTTCGATCTCCTGATCGCCTTCGTCACCCATCCCCAGCGGGTGCTGAACCGCGAGCAGCTCCTGGACTGGACCCGCGGCCGAGACGCCACGCCCTTCGACCGCACCATCGATGTCCAGCTCAGCCGCCTGCGCCGCAAGCTGGGCGACGATTTCCGCCGGCCGAGCATCGTCCGGACCATCCGCGGCGGCGGCTACCTCTTCGCCCTCCCCGTCGCAAAGGGCTGATGCCCCGGCTGCGCGACAGCCTGGCGCTCCGGCTCGCCGTGGTCATGGCGGCGGGCCTCGTTCTGCTGCAGGTCGCGATCGTGGGGGTGGTCGTGTGGCCCGACGGGCGACCACTGGTCTTTCGCCTGCCATCGCCCCGCGACGCCGCGGCCATGGCCCGCGCGCTGGAAGCAAGCCCGCCCGACGTACGGCCCCTGGTCGTGGATGCGCTCAACCGGGGCCCGATGACCGTCCAGGTCGTGCCGGCGTTCCCCATTGAGCCGCACGGGGCCGCCGCCCAACGCGCGCCTCGCCTGGCGCGCCTGTTCGACCGGTACGCGCGCGAGCTGCAGGAGCGCCCGTTCCGCGTCCAGATGCGGCCAGGCGACGGTGCGGCGTCCGCCGGGCGGGTCCGCCTGCTGGTCCGGCTGCGCACCGGCGAGGTGATGATCGTCCAGCGCGCCCAGATGCTGGTCCAGCGGGTGTCCGACCGCGCAGTGGCCTTGGCCGTCGCCGCCCTCGCCGTGATGCTGGGGGTGATGTCGTTCAGCCTCTGGACGATCCGGCCGGTGGGCGCCCTGGCCCGGAGCGCGCGGGACATCGCCGACGACGTGAGCGGGCCTGACCTGCCCGTACGCGGCGTGCGGGAGGTCCGCGCCCTCTCGGTCGCCCTCAACGAGCTGAAGCATCGCGTTCGCGGCCTGCTCGACGACCGCACCCGGATGCTGGCGGCCATCACCCACGACCTGCGCACCTATCTCACGCGCCTGCGCCTGCGGGCCGAGTA
>Ga0209257_1001799_pt1 | contig 23534 bp, 18 predicted proteins | sample AraplaCvi_mCL_r2_FD_184277 | JGI IMG/M metagenome (GOLD analysis project Ga0209257, IMG submission 184277) | Arabidopsis root microbial communities from North Carolina, USA - plate scrape MF_Cvi_mCL_r2 (SPAdes) (version 2) | ecosystem: Host-associated > Plants > Roots > Endosphere | place: USA...
AGAAAGCCTGGGCCGCGCTGGACGTGCCGCAATGCGGCTTCTGCCAGTCCGGCATGATCATGGCCGCGGCCGCGCTGCTGAAGCAGAAGAAGAACCCGACTGACGCCGACATCGATGCGGCCATGACCAATATCTGCCGCTGCGGCACCTACAACCGCGTGCGCAAGGCGATCCACGTGATCGCCAAGGGCGGAGACGTGAAGACCGCAGGCCTGGACATTGTGGAAGGGAGCAAAGCATGAGCGCCATGACCCGTCGTGGATTCATCGGCCGCTCGCTGGGCGCCACCGCAGGCCTGATGTTCGGATTCCATATCCCGTTCGCGGAAGCGCAGCAGGCGCAGGCCGCCGCAGCGCCAGATTCGCCCGAGATCAACGCCTGGGTCGTGGTCAAGCCTGACGACACCATCGTCGTCCGCATCGCCCGCTCCGAAATGGGCCAGGGCACGCTGACCGGCCTGGCGCAACTGGTGGTGGAAGAACTGGATGGCGACTGGAGCAAGGTCACCACCGAATACCCGTCGCCCGGCCGCCAGCTGGCGCGCAACCGCGTGTGGGGCAGCTTCTCCACGGGCGGCAGCCGCGGCGTGCGCGAATCGCATGAATACGTCCGCAAGGGCGGCGCCGCAGCCCGCATGATGCTGGTGCAGGCCGCCGCCACCCAATGGGGCGTGCCCGCCGCCGAATGCACGGCCGCGAAAAGCGTGATCACCCACACCCCGTCCGGCCGCACGCTCACCTACGGCAAGGTCGCAGACGCCGCCGGCAAGCTGCAAGCGCCCGCCGCAGTCGACATCAAGCTGAAAGACCCGAAAGACTGGAAGCTGGCCGGCAAGCGCCTGGCGCGCCTGGACACGGTTGACAAGACCACCGGCAAACAGGTCTACGGCATGGACTTCAAGCTGCCCGGCATGCTGAACGCGGCCATCAAGGACTGCCCGGTCTTCGGCGGCAAGGTAAAAAGCTTTGACGCTGCCGCCATCGCCAGCAAGCCCGGCGTGAAGAAAGTAATGCAGGTAGGCGACAGCGCAGTAGCCGTGGTGGCCGACACCTGGTGGCGTGCCCGCAGCGCCCTCGACGCGCTGCCGATCGAATGGGACAAAGGTCCCAACGCCGGCATGAACAGCAAGGACACCGCCGCCTGGATCAAGTCCGGCCTGGACGCGCCCGATGCCGCCGTCGGCAACAGCAACGGAGACGCCAAGGCCGCCCTGGCCAGCGCCCATCGCAAGATCGAAGCGGTCTACAGCTACCCGCACCAGAACCACGCCACCATGGAGGTGATGAACGCCACCGCCGTGTGGACGCCAGAACGCTGCGACGTCTGGACCCCGACGCAGAACGGCGAAGCCGCCCTGGCTGCCACCAGCGAAGCCGCCGGCCTGCCGCTGGCCAAATGCGAAGTGACCAAGCTGCACCTGGGCGGCGGTTTCGGCCGGCGCGGCGCCACGCACGACTGGGTGACCCAGGTCGTGAAGATCGCAAAAGAAATGCCCGGCACGCCGGTCAAATTGATCTGGACCCGTGAAGAAGACATGCAGCACGGCCGCTACCACCCGGTCACCCAGTGCAAGCTGACCGCCGGCCTGGATGCCAAAGGCGAGGTAACGGCGCTGCACATGCGCATCGCAGGCCAATCGATCCTGGCCGCGCTGTTCCCGCAGAACGTCAAGGACGGCAAGGACCCCGCAGTCTTCCAGGGCCTGAACCCGCCCGGCCCCGAAGCCTCGTTCGGCTACACCATCCCGAACCTGCTGATCGACCACGCCATGCGCAACCCCGCCGTGCCGCCAGGCTTCTGGCGCGGCGTGAACCTGAACCAGAACGCGATCTACGTCGAATGCTTCCTCGACGAAATCGCGCACGCGACGAAACAGGACCCGCTGGCCCTGCGCCGCAAGCTGATGAAAGACAGCCCGAAACACCTGGCCGTGCTGAACGCAGTAGCCGAGAAGGCCGGATGGTCCAAGCCGCCGAAGAAAGGCATCTACCGCGGCATCGCCCAGACGATGGGCTTCGGCAGCTACGTCGCTGCCGTGGCCGAAGTCTCGGTCAGCAAGGACGGCAAGCTGAAGATCCACCGCATCGTGGCCGCCACCGACCCCGGCCACGCAGTAAATCCGCAGCAGATCGAAGCCCAGGTGGAAGGCAGTTTCGTCTACGGCCTGAGCGCAGCGCTGTACGGCGAGATCACGATCAAGGACGGCGCAGCAGAGCAAACCAACTTCGACACCTACAACGTGCTGAAGATGGATGAAATGCCGAAAGTCGAAACGGTCGTCATGCCAAGCGGCGGCTTCTGGGGAGGCGTAGGCGAACCAACCATCGCCGTCGCCGCCCCCGCAGTGCTGAACGCCATCTTCGCCGCCACAGGCAAGCGCATCCGCGACCTCCCCCTAAAGAACCACAGCCTGAAGAAAGCCTAAGCATGCTTTCATCCGCCGCCCGCGGAACAGACAGGGTCAGACCCTTGGGTCTGACCCGGATTTACCGGTTTTTGCTTGCAGCCCTGCTAACGCTAAACCCCGCCCAAGCCCAGGAAGGCAACGCCGAAGCCGGCCGCGCCCTCGTCGCCAACCGCCAGCAAGGCCTCTGCCTCCTCTGCCACAGCGCCCCAATCCCCGAGGAACGCTTCCAGGGCAACCTGGCCCCCGACCTGTCCGGCGTCGGCGACCGCTACACCAGGTCCGAGCTCCGCCAGCGAATCGCAGACAGCAGCGCCATCAACCCCAGCACCATCATGCCCTCCTACGCCAAAACGAGCGGCCTGACAAAAGTAGCCCCCGCCTACCGCGACAAACCAATCTTCACCCCCCAGCAAATCGAAGACGTAGTCGCCTACCTCGCCACGCTCAAGTCCGCAGAACCGAAATGACCACCCGCCGCCAACTCCTCGCCGCGCTGCCGTTACTGGCCCTGGTCCGCCCCGCATCCGCCACGCCCGCCGAGATGACAGCCGCCATCGCCGCCTACACCGGCAACGCCAGCATCCAGCGCGGCCGCGTACAGATCGAGATCGCCCAACTGATCGACAACGGCAACGCAGTCCCCATCACGGTACGGGTAGACAGCCCGATGACCGAACAAGCGCACGTCACCGACATCGCCATCTTCAACGAAAAGAACCCTCTGCCCGACGTCGTTCGGTTCAAGCTGACGCCCCTGGCCGGCAAGCCCGAAATCAGCACCCGCATCCGCCTCGCCACCAGCCAGACCCTCACCGCCCTGGCCCGCACCAGCGACGGCCAATGGTGGCGGCAGACAGTCGACGTGATCGTCGCCCTGGCCGCCTGCGTAGAAGGGGAGCCCATCTGACATGGCCAGCGCCCTGATCCACATGCCCGCAACAGCGAAACCCGGCGAAGTATTTGAAGTGCGCGCCCTGATCGCCCACACAATGGAAACCGGCTTCCGCCCCGGCCCCGACGGCAAGGCACTCCCGCGCGACATCATCCGCAAGTTCGAATGCCGCTACAACGGAAAGCAGGTAGTCAGCGCCGACTTGCACCCCGCCATGAGCGCCAACCCCTACATAGCCTTCTTTATCAAGGCAACAACCAGCGGCCCCCTCGAATTCACCTGGACCGGCGACAACGACTTCACCCAAACCGAAACAAAGCAGCTGACGGTGCAACCATGAGACTGACGTTCGCCCTCCTGCTAGCCCTGATAAGCACCACCACCCTGGCCGCAGACAGGGTCAGACCCTCCGAGTCTGACCCAGGTTTACCGGTTTCAGAGCGCAAATCCGGCCGCGACTACATGTCCCCCGCCACGCAGGCATTGCAGACCGACGACACCCAAAACCCCGCCATGCTCTGGGTCGCCAACGGCGAGATGCTCTGGCGCACCGCCCCAATGGGCGGCAACGGCAAATCCTGCGCCACCTGCCACACCGACGCCAAAACCAGCATGCGCGGCGCCGCCACAAAATTCCCCCGCTTCAGCCAATCAGCCGGCAAGGTAATCACGCTATCCGACCAGGTCAACCAATGCCGCACCGGCGCCCTGAAAGCGTCCTCGCTGAAGCCCGAGTCAGCAGACCTGCTAGCCCTGGAAACCTACATCGCCCTGCAAAGCCGCGGCATGCCGGTAACCCCAGCAATCGACAAAGAAACAAAACAAGCCGCCGAACGCGGCCAGAAACTCTTCACCACCCGCATCGGCCAACTGAACCTGAGCTGCGCCCAATGCCACGACAACAACGCCGGCAAGCGCCTGGCCGGCGCCCCCATCCCGCAAGGCCACGCCAACGCCTACCCCATCTACCGCCTCGAATGGCAAGGCGTAGGCAGCCTGCAACGCCGCCTGCGCAACTGCATGAGCGGCGTGCGAGCCGAAGTCCCGCCCTACGGCGCCCCCGACCTGGTAGACCTCGAAGCCTACCTCGCCCTGCGCGCCCAGGGCATGCCCCTGGAAACCCCTGGAGTCCGCCCATGAAGACAATCGCCGCACTGACGCTCGCGCTGTCCGCCACGCTCCCAGCCGCCGCCGCGGAAGCCATCCCGCAAGGCGCCCGCATCGCCGCCAGCTGCACCGGCTGCCACGGTACCAACGGCGCCACGCAAGGCAACGCGCTGCCGCCCCTGGCCGGCCAGCCGAAGGACCAGCTCCTGCAGTCCCTCAAAGACTTCAAAGCCGGCAAACGCCCCGCCACCATCATGACCCAGCTCGCCAAAGGGTACACTGACGAACAATTGGAAATATTGGCAGCGTACTTCGCCGCCCAGAAAAAATAAAAATGCGATTCAAACTGGCCCATAGCCTGCTGGCTGCGGTATTGGCGTTTACAACATGGGGCGCCAACGCCCAGCACATCTCCCTGCAGCACTTCGGACAAAGCGAAGGCCTCGGCAACCTTTCGCTCACGGCCTTGGCCCAGGATGCCAGCGGCTACCTGTGGGTAGGCACCGAGAATGGCCTGTTCCGCTACAACGGCGCCGAATTCCGCCGCTACGGCACCACGCAGGGAATGGACGACACTTTCGTCACCGCGCTACACAGCAGCAAGTCCGGCGCGCTATGGATCGGCAATCACGCAAGCCTGTACCGCCTGCAGCAGGGCCGCCTGGTCCCGGTGCTATGGGAGGGCAAGAAACTGCCCGTATGGCCGCTCCAGCCCATGGCCGAAAGCCCCGCCGGCGAAACGCTGCTGGCAAGCGAGGGCGACCTGTTCGCGCTGTCCGTGCAGGGCGACCGCACCAGCGTCCGCCATTACTTCGATGCCGCCACGCTGCAGGCGCACGCCGAACTGAAATCGATCCGCAGCATCCACGTCGACGAAAAAGGCACGTTGTGGATGGCATGCAAGGGATCGCTCTGCCAGGCCAGCGGAAAAGACGTCCGCGTATTCGGCGAGCAGGAAGGGCTGCCGCACGACCAATGGACCAGCTTCGCAAGCGACAAGGCCGGCAACCTGTGGATCCGCAGCGAGAAGCGCATCTTCACGCTGCCACAGGGCGCCACGCGCTTTGAAGAGCGCACCCCATCGCAAGACCTGATGCGCAAGCACATGCTGCGCAGCGAGCTGCATATCGACGACAGCGGCAACGTGCTCACCAACGCCGACAACGGCCTGCTGCGCTGGCGCCAGGGCCGCTGGGAGTTCTACGGCAAGGAAAACGGCCTCGATGCTGCCGGCGGCGTCACCGATATCCTGCGCGATAGGGGACGCGGCACCTGGCTGGCAACGCGCGGCCGCGGCCTGCTGCACTGGCGCGGCTACGGTAACTGGGAAACCTGGACCACCCAGCAAGGACTGCCGGATGACGTGATCATCTCCGTCCTGCGCGACCGCGAAGGCCGCCTGCACGTCGGCACCCGTTCCGGCCACGCCGTGATGGAGCCGGGCGCGAACCGGTTCACCACGCCGCCAACCCCGCCGGCGCTGGCCGACCAGCAATGGTCCACCATGGAGACAGACCGCAGCGGTAGGGTGTGGGCCGGCACCTATTCCGGCATGCTGATGCGCTACCTGCCGGATACGAAGAAGACCGAGCTGGTCGCCAAGCTGCCCTTCATCTCGCAAGTACTGGCCGACCGCAAAGGCCAGCTATGGCTCACCACCTGGAAAGGCGTCTACACGCTGCCAGAAAATGCGCCGGCCGGCACGCAGCCGCAGGTGGTGAAGATGCCTTCCACCGCCAACCGCCACCCGGAAAACCCGGTCGGACCGGGTTGCGTGGACGCGCAAGGCGGCATCTGGCTGCCCAGCCAGTCCGACATCCTCCACAATGACGGCAATGCATGGAAAGTGCTGGAGTTCCGGTCCGCGTTAGGCGACGGCACGTTCGACGGCATTGCCTGCTCGCGCAACGGCACCCTGTGGGCCAGCACCGGCGGAGTGCTGTGGAGCCTGAAAGTGCAGGGCGAGGCAAAGGCGACACGCATAGAAGCCCCGGTGCTGAAAGACCGCACGATGTACGCCATGTTCGAAGGCAGCCGCGGCTGGCTTTGGGTCGCCACCGACGCCGGTTTCGCTGTCTGGAACGGAAACCGCTGGCGCATGCTGAACGAGACCCACGGCCTGGCCTGGAACGACCTGAATGGCGTGGGCTTCTACGAGGACAAGGACGGCTCGATGTGGATCGTCACCAGCAACGGCCTGTCGCACGTGCTGCGCCCCGAAACCCTGTTCGAGGTAAGCACGCCGGAAGCCGTGATTGAAGAAGCCCTGCGCGGCGCGCGCCCTCTGGCGGCGAACGCGGGCCGCCTGCCATGGTCGCGGGAGCCGGTGGTATTCCGCCTCGCCAGCCTGCAATTCGAAGGCCGGCAAAGCCTGCGCTACCGCTACCGCCTGGCCGGAATGGAAGAGCAGTGGACCGAATCGGCGCTGCCCGAGATGCGCTACGCAGCGCTGCCCGCCGGCGATTACCGCTTCCAGGCCATGGCCATGGACGTGGAAGGCGGCGCACAGCCAAAAGCCACCGAACTCGCGTTCGCCATCGCGCCGCCGTGGTGGCGCAGCTATCCTTTCTACGCCCTGTGCGCCGCCGCCGTGATATTCGGCTTCCTGCTGTTCCACCGCATGCGGCTGCTGGTGCACAAGCGCCACCAGGCAGAACTGGAAGCCATGGTGCAGGAACGCACGCGCGAGCTGGAAGAAGCGCAGGAAGCGCTGCGCGTACGGGCGCTGAAAGATGCCCTCACGCGCACCTGGAACCGCGGCGCGATGATGGAAATCCTCGAACGCGAAATCGGAAAATGCCAGCGCACCGGCGAAAGCTTCGTGCTGGTCCTGCTCGACCTGGACTTCTTCAAGCGTATCAACGACACGCACGGCCACCTGGCTGGCGACGCCGTGCTGGTGGAAACGTCGCGCCGCCTGGTCGCGGCAACGCGCTCCTACGACGCTGTAGGCCGCTACGGAGGCGAAGAATTCATCGTGCTGTTGCCCGGCCTGACCCTGCCGGCCGGCGCGAACCGTATCGAGGCCCTGCACCGGGCCATTCGCGGCGAGCCGGTGGACATCGGCGGCGAGGCAGGCTTGCCGGTGACAGCCAGCTTCGGCGTGGTGGCCTTCACGCCGCAACAGCAGGCGACGGCCACCGAACTGCTGCACCTGGCGGACGAAGCCCTGTATCGCTCGAAGCGCGAAGGCCGCGATCGCATCAGCTACGTGGAAGACGCAATGCAAACCTGATTGAGGAGGCACCATGGACCGTCGAACATTTGTGCAAGCAGCAGCAATCCTCGCCGCCACGACCGGCTGCGCCACAGTCGGCGGCCAGGCCCGTCCGCACGTGGTGGTGGTGGGCGGCGGCTACGGCGGCGCAACCGCCGCCAAACACGTGCGCATGTGGAGCCAAGGCAGCATCGACGTCACTCTGGTCGAACCGAACGCCAGCTTCGTCAGCTGCCCGCTCTCCAATCTGGTGCTGGGCGGCTCGCGCAAGCTGCAGGACCTGACCCGCAGCTACGACGACCTGCAACGCAAGCATGGCGTGAAAATCCTGCACGACAGCGCCTCCAGCATCGACCCGGAAAAGCGCACCATCAAGCTGCTGAGCGGAGAAGTCCTCAGCTACGACCGCCTGATCCTCAGCCCCGGCATTGAGTTCCTGTGGAGCGAACTGCCCGGCATGAGCGTGGAAGGCGCGCAGGACAAGATCCTGCACGCCTGGAAAGCCGGCCCGCAAACGACCGCCCTGCGCGCCCAGCTCGAAGCCATGCACGACGGCGGCGTGTTCGTGATGACAGTGCCGCCCGCACCCTACCGCTGCCCGCCCGGCCCGTACGAACGCGTCTGCCAGGTAGCCCACTACTTCAGCCAGCACAAGCCGAAATCCAAGGTCCTGCTGCTGGACGCCAACGAAGACGTCGTCAGCAAAGGTCCGCTGTTCAAGAAGGTCTGGAAAGAACGCTACGCCGGCATCATCGAGTACCGCCCCAGTTTCAAGACGGTGGACGTGGACGTCGCCGCCCGCACCGCCATCTCCGAACTGGGTGACAAGGTAAAGGCCGACGTGCTGAACGTGGTGCCGCCCCACCGCGCCGGCGCAATCGCCGCGCAGACCGGCCTGGCCAACATGAACAAGCGCTGGTGCGAAGTCGACTTCGTCACCTTCGAATCCACGCAGGCGAAAAACATCCACGTGATCGGCGACGCCATCCAGGTCTCCCCGCTGATGCCCAAGTCAGGCCACATGGCCAACCAGCACGCCAAGGTCTGCGCAGCCGCTGTGGTCGACCTGCTAAGCGGCCGCGTGCCAGAACAGTCGCCGTTGTTGACCAACACCTGCTACAGCTATGTAAGCGACCAGGACGTGATCCACGTCGCCAGCGTGCACGCTTACAACGCCGAAAAGAAAACACTGCTGGTGGTCCCCGGCAGCGGCGGCGTCAGTCCCGGCCCCAGCGAACTCGAAGCGCACTACGCCAACAGCTGGGCGCAGAACATCTGGAGCGACATGCTTTCCTGATCGCAGCCCGCTGCATCTTTGTTCCAGCTCAAACGCCGCCAAACACTTGAGTGCCACCATTGTCAGGCCTAGCCCCTGACGAATGGTGACCTCATGCCAAAGCCACAAACCGCCGCGCAGCGCGGCCCCAATCTCTGGCACTTCTCCGCCCTGGTCTGGGGCACATCGCTGCTGCTGCTGTCGCTGTTTGCAATGCCCATCAGCGTCAATCCTCTCGGCATGCGCCTGCAACTCTGCCTGACAGTGGCGCACCTCGGCGGCGTGTTCTACATGTGGCGCCTTGCAAGAAACGGCAATCCCGAGCGACTGATGGACATCGCCATCATCACGCTGTTATTCATCTACATCGTGCCAACATGCATGCTCGCCGCCCCCGTGATCGTGCTGGCGGCATACGCGATGCCCGCCGACGCGTGGCTGACTGTCGTCGCCATCATGGTCGCCTGTGCGGTCGTCTTGACATTGGTGCGGCTCTGGAGCACAGCCACCGACAGGAATACCGGCCATCTCTTCGAAACAAGCCTGGCCGAGCGGCTGAAAGGCGATGCCATCACCGCCACTTCGCTAAGCGGATTGCTCAGCCGCGTAGGCCGCAACGCCACCGAGCCAAGCCGCATCGACGGTTGGTCAATGATTGCCGCCATCGCCGCCGGTGCGCCCATCCTTTCGGCCAGCATCGACTATGATCGCGCCGGCGGCAGCCTGGCAATCTGCGCCATCGCCACCACACCAATGGCCATGCACGCCTTCTCCCGCATGGTGGTGCATGCGTACCTGTGGATCTTCCGTCTGCATCGTCTCGAACGTGAATTGGGCGTGAAGATCGTCGTCAACCTGCGCAGCGGGAGCTGACCATGGACCTTCTTCACCACTACGAGCAGGAGCTTGGCCGCCTGCGCCAGGCCTCCCGGCGGTATGCCGACGCCCATCCTGCCACCGGCGCCGCGCTTGAACTGCAAGCCGACGGCAGCACGGACCCCGAAGTGGAGCGGCTATTGCAATCGGTCGCGCTGCTCAACGCCAGCATGCAGCATTCAATCGACAACGGTCGCAGCGACTTTCACGCCGCCCTCCTGCAAACGCTGCACCCCCACTGCCTGCGGGCGCTTCCCGCATGCGGAATTATCCAGGTCGACACATCGGCCGCGCGGCCCAATGAAATCAGCACGGCGAGCCGCCTGCCGCGCGGAACGATACTGCGCTCCGGCAGCAGCAAGTTCGCCACCGCCTGCGATGCCTTCATCGCCCCCATCGCTATCGCCGACGTCACGTTCCAGCCCACGATCGACATGCCCGCGACGCTGCGACTCCCGAGCGCCGCCACGTCCACCCTTGGCATCAGCCTAGAGACAACAGCCAGCAGCGCCACATTCGACCAGCCGCCCATGCCGACGCTCCGCATGTGGGTGGACGGCGAAGCGCCGTTTCGCGCCGGCCTGCTCGACGCAATCCTGATGCACAGCCTATGCGTTTGCCTCGAAGCCGAAGGAACCTGGCGCGTGTTGCGGGCATCACCTTTCGTTCCGATCGGTGCCGGCGCAGGAGACGCACTCCTGCCGCGCAGGGCAGGCGTGCAAAGCCCTCGGCTCCTGGCGGAGTTCTTCCACCTGCCGCAAAAGTTCGACTTCATCGACCTCGACCTGCAGGCCATTTCCGCGCACTGTCCGCCCAAGAGCAAGCGCTTCACGCTGCATATCGTCCTGCCACCCTGCGATCCGGAATTCCGCCAGACCAGCGCCGCAAACTTCCGCCTCTCATGCACGCCGGTCATCAACCTTTTCCCGCAAGTCGCCGCTCCGATTCGCCTGGACGGTAGAAGCGAATCCTACCCAGTCGCATCGAGCCAGCCTGGCTGTGGCATTTACAGCATAGACAAGGTCTCGATCATGAGCCGCCACGGCGAGCGCGTGCTTCCGCCTTTCCACGGCACCGCGCACACAGAGGCTGGTCCCTACTGGCAACTGGACGAGGAGGAAGGCTTTGCCCTGGCCTTTGTGGACCGCGAGCAGCGCTCCGCCAGGCTGGAAACAGGCACGATCTCGGTCCAGCTCACGTGCACGAACGACGAACTGCCGCAGCCCGGCGCCAGGTTGACGACGGAGGCAAGCGCCGGCGGCTTCCCCATCCGTTTCATGCATGGCCCGACAAGCTCCCATCAACCTTCCAGCCCACGCGACCTGTGCGACAGCCTCTACACCGAGGAAACGACCTTGCCGGCCTTGCGCAAGCTGCTGCAGCTTCATGGCTGCTCTTACAGCGAAAGCCTGAAGACCTTGGCCGCCAAGCCTACCACCGCATGGATGGAGCACCCGAAAGGCCGGCTGCACATGCATGGAACAGAGTTCACCTTGCTCGTCGATGAAGCCAGCCTGCGCGGCCACAGCATCCGCATGCTCGGTGAGATACTGGCCGCGACGCTGGCCGACAAGCTGCGCGAGAACCGCTTCGCCCAGCTCCGCATCGCCAGCGGCAAAGGACAGACCCTGTACCTTTCCGTCCCCTGCGCAGGCACGCGCCGGCTTGCATGAATCAGCTATAGACTTGCCACGGCCACTCCATGTAGCCAGCACCGTTAGGCCTGCGCCGCACAATTTCGCTGGAAAGCGTTTCATCAATCGCGTCGACGAGTTCACGGTATTGCGCTACCTGTGAATCCGGCGGCGACAGGCTGACGTCAATCGACCGCTGCTCCCTGCACGCCATCATCCTGGCGCGCTCCGCCAACACGCCCGACTGGTTGAAGAGCCAGTAAAGAAAGCGTTGCGCCTCCATGGCATCTTCCCACATTGCGCCATAAGAGCCGAGATACAGCTTGGCCAGCGGCGGCTTTTCGTTGGCCCAGAAATGCATGACAGGATAAGGATTCGGCTGGTAGCCATAGAAGATCATCTCGGCGATGTAGGGATTGATCGCGATACCACGCCGGAATGCCGTAGCAGCCTCGATCATCTTATCCTGCTGGAAGAGGCTCAGTCCCAGTTCGTAGAAGTAGGGCGAGTACTCCGCCCCATGTTCGGCAAAGCAGGCCTGCGCCGGCTCATGCTCGCCTGCCCGCAACAAAATGTGGCCGATAACAAAACGCGTTCCGCAGCTATCGTCAGGATCCGCGCGCTGTACCAGCTTGCACCAGTCGGCCGCCTTGTCGTATTGATGGTCGGAGATATAGCAAAGCAGGACGGTTTTCAGCAGCGCCAGGTAAGGGCGATTCCCATCGTGGTGCCATGGAAACGACCCGGCGAAATCATTGGGGATCATGTGGTGGACGGCACCGAGGCCGCGCATTGCGGTTTCAAGCGCCTTTGCATTCTTCCCTTTCGAAAAATGGATCGTAGCAAGGATGTGATAGGGGCGAAGAAATGGGCGAAAATCCCGGATCATGCTCTCGCAGATGGTTGCCATGCGCTTCTGCTGTATCTGACCATCTTCGAAAGCCTCCACCAGCTGGTCGAACTTGTTGGAGGTTTCCTGTGAACCCGGCGCGGTAAAGACGAATGCGCCTGACTTGTCATCAAAGATCCGGAATTCCATCGCAGGCTCCCTAAATCGTGGGTGAACCCGATTGTAGGCAGCGTCCGTGGGTCCGGACTTTGATGGCGATCAATGCTCAGTTGACCTGGAATGTCCGGCTGGTCCCCGTCAAGCCATAGATGGCGCCATTCCAGCCGTTCTTGTAGTCCCCATAATGCCGGATGCGATACTGCCCGGTCGCCGCATCGGCAGGAATGGTCCACCCGATGACAGCCTGCGAAGTACCCCACACAGGATCGATCCGCACCCAGCGATAGCTCGTGTTCCAGTCACCATCCACCGCCACGGTGCGCCACGCCGCCCCATCCCAGCGCTGGACTTCCAGGAAGGTGCCGTTCAGGCGCAGGTTGTTCTTGGGATGCCCGGTCCAGAACGAAACATCGACACGCTGGCCGCGTGAGTAGCTCGCATTCGCCTGCTGCACCACATCGCCAAAGCTCTTGAAGATCGGTGTGTTATCCAGCACCACCCCGGTCTGGAACGACATCTGGTTGCCGCTCAAATCCCGCACCGATGCGCTGCCGCCAGCCGCAGTTCCTTGCCGCATTGCCGTCGCCAGCTCATGGAAGCTTTGCTGGTAAGCCCCCAGCGTCCACTTGCCGAAGTGCGTGGAAGCGCCCTCGTAATGCTGTGCGTCGTACTCTTCCGGCGTGGTCACATACCCGGAATAGGCATTCGAATACCCGGCAAAGACCACGTGCTTCACGCTATCCCCCAACGCCGCCTTGACGGTATCCCGCACGCGCCGCCCGGACATGATCGTGAACTCCGCAGGCGCCGCAATGATCGCCAGCTGCCCGATGCGCACGATGGAGACCGGCAGCACCTCCGGCGACCAGGGGAAGGGCGCCTGCGTACCGGTCGACAGCAGCACGGGCTTCACGCCCTGGCAATCGCGCACCCACTGCGGCGCCGGCGCGATGATGCCGCCCAGCGCCTGGAAGAACGGATTGCCCGCCAGGTCGCCTTCATTGAATCCATCCAGCCCGCGCCCATCCTCCGTTCCTGCGGCGAAGGCGCTGCCAATCGCCGCAGGGCAGGTGCTGCGCGTCACTCCATCCGCAAAGCGCGCCTCCACCGTGACACGGGAAAAGTCTATATAGCGCTGACGGTAATCGACCGGCCCCGCCAGCGGCTCCAGCGCGCCGTTATAGATGGCCAGCGCCTTCTGCAGCTGCCGCTCGCCGATGATGCGCGTGTTATCCAGCTCATTGGCCGTAGGCCCGGTTCCATCCAGGTTCAGGTTCGGCGTCATGTCGCCCGCATTCGACTGCGCAAAGGCCGCCACAAAGTCGCCGTCCGAGTTATAGCGCACGCCCTTCAGGTCGTGCTCCCAGCGCCATTCCGCATAGCCCTTGTTATCCGGCGTGATCAAGCGGTTCAGCGGTGTCATCGACACGCCATGCGTGGCAAACCAGCTGATCGCGCCCACATCGATGCTGCCCTGCTTGAAGCGCAACACCGTCATCTCCGGATCGATATTGCGCCCCCAGCGGTCACGCTCCGCCTGCGGATTGCGCAAGTAGGCCGGGTTCGAACGGTTATTGCTCGCATCCGTCAGCTCGCCCTTGCCGATTGCGATGCTGCCCGGCTTCAGGTCGCGATGCGCCTTGTCGATCGCCGCCACAATGCCGCCGACAATCGCGTCGAAGGTGCGCTGGTTGAAGCCGTAGGTAGTGAAGTTGTACAGCGCGTAGTGCGAAAAGCCGCCCGGCCCGCCGTGCGTATGCGTGGCGGACAGGATCACGTTCTCCGCCGAATACAGGCTGCCATAGCGCGCCTGTAGCTGCCGCAGCACCGCCTGCTGCACACCCTGGAACACCATGCCCAGGTCGTTGTTGACGAAGACCATGCGTTTGCCGCTGGCCTGGTCCACCACGATGAAAGCCCGCGCCCGCTGGCGCATGTGAATGCCGGCCGTGACCTGCGAGGTCGAGCCATACCCCATCATGCCCACTTCCGCCGCCTCGCCCGTGATATCGGACATGCCGCGCCCGACGAGGAAAGGATCTGCTTGTGCTGCCCCACAAACCAGAAATGCGCCCAACACAGAAGCCAGGCGCACGAACCGAACCGAATTCGTCATGAACGTCCTCCTTCGAAGTTGACCAGCAAGCGGCATTGCCTAACGCTTGGCCAGGACTTTCGAGAATAACGATGATATCGGCGAATAACAACGTTTTTCCTGGATCGGCAGCCTCAGCGAGCGAGAACGCCACAATTGCAAAATACTATCCAGGCAAAACTTCCAACGGAACCGTAGAAGCAGATCGAATGCGGATTCGGTCTCGCATCTTGCAAGCCTGAATACCCTGCGTTAGCCATCGAAGACTGCTCAGAAGATATGCGAACACGTTGAGAGCGATAAAACCTAACAGGAGACGTTGCACGAAGACTGCATCGCTGACGAACTTCGCGATGCCGGGATCGTCGAACATTTTGCAAATCAACTTGGCGTCAGTGGAGGTGAAACCTGTCGTCTCGAACTGTTCGACATCTCTGCACTGATCCTTTGAGAAGCCATTACCTTGCCAAAGCGGTTTAGCGTAATTCGTGCTCATGACAAACGATGCCCCGCTCGCCTTGAGGCTGACAATTGCCTTTGGCATCAGCATTGCGAGACACAAGGCGAAGAGCGCTAGCAAGAGCGCCATGGTGAAAGCAAATTTTAAGATGTGATGATGATTGCGAGGTAGATCGTCCTTGAGTCCGACTTTCTCGAGATCGAAGAACCCCCCGCAAGCGGCTATATCACCCATATCCTCGTTGTTTCGCTTGGCCCACTCAATCAATGCGTGAGCCTGGCCCGCGGTACGTGCGCGGACGCCGGTCGTAAAGCGAAATTGCATCAACGCAGACTGACCATCGAGAAAAGTTGCCGTGGTGGCGTCCTTGCAATCCCGCTTGCCGTGGAAGAGTTGCCAAAGCCGTGACATCAAGCTATGAGTAGATCTCGTTCGATTCCAGATATAGAGAGCCAGAAGTGCCATCGCTGAAAGACCTGCGACCGGAGCCAGAAAGGTAAAACTGGACAACGTTCCAAGCAAGCCGGTAGCCTCATTCGTTAGTACCATACATTCCTCCATTAGGTTGTTAATGAAATGCTGTAACGATCCCAACGTAGCGTAGGCGGCATTATGCTGCTTTGATTTGCTGAAGATCAACGTCGATAAAATTTACACGCGCAAACTGGGCTCTCGCGTCAACCAGACCAACGGAGCCCGCCGTGGACAATGCCCTGCTCAGCTTCTTCCAGCAAGACAAGGACCTGATCACAGACAACCGTCCACTACGCCTGCGACTGGCCCATCCGACACAGATGCTGGAAGACGTGCTGCTGCCGCAGGTGGTGCAGGGCACCGAGGCAATTTGCGGAAGCGTTGAATATCGCATCATGTGCGTTTCTCTGGACGCCTTCATTCCGCTGAAAGAACTGATAGCGCTGCCGGTGGCGATTGATATCGTCACGGATCGCGGCGGCTTGCGCAGCATTTGCGGCATCGTCACCGAAGCCCGGGCCGGCGATAGCGACGGTGGGCTGGCCAGCTACCAGTTGGTGCTACGCGACGCGCTCTCCATCATGGAGAAGCGCACCAACACTCGCGTGTTCCGAAACAAGAATGAGGTGGAAATCGTCACGCTGATCCTGGATGAATGGATGCAGACGAATCCCATCATCGGGACCTGCTTCCACTACGAGATGGACGAGCTGTTCGCGCATCAGGTTTATCCGCAGCGCGAATTCACCATGCAGTACAACGAGTCGGACGCAGCCTTCATTCGACGCCTGCTCAAACGCCGAGGCATTGCTTGGTATTTCCGTGCGGACCAAGGCAACTCACCATCGCATACGATGGTGCTGTTCAATCATCCGGATAGCTTGCCGCCAAATGCCGCTGGGCTGGTGCGTTATCACCGCGATGGGGCTACTGAGGAACGGGACACCATCAATTCTTGGTGTGCTGTTCGTACGCTTCAACCCGCCAGTGTGACTCGCTTCAGTTGGGACTACAAGAATCCGCAGAGCCAGGATTTCATGCGTGCCACAGCCCGAGGCAGCGCTGACCAAGGCGAGTCCGGCAACGAAATGGCAGCCAGCTTGGACGACTACCAGGTGCTTTCACCGCATGCAGGCGATGATTACGACGACCTGTGCCAGCTCGGCCAGCTTGCCATGAGTCGGCATGACTTGGATTCGAAATGCTTTCATGGTGAAGGCAGCGTACGCGACATGTGCGTGGGTGAGTACTTCACGCTGGACGACCACCCAGAGGTCGACGGTCATCCAGACGGAGAACGCGACTTTGTTCTGACGTCGATGCAGTTTGCAATATCAAGTAACCTTTCCAAAGGACTCGCGGAGCGGGTGCAGCGTGTTTTCTCGCGAAACCGTTGGAGCGCAGGAGATGCTTGGGGTCATTTTGAGCCGCACCAGTCCAGTACCCGCGTGAAGCTCGCTTTCACCGCGGTACGCCGAGGGATCTCGATCGTGCCAGCATACGACCTTCGATCCGACGTTCCAAACGTTCCAATGCAGAGTGCCATTGTTGTAGGTCCAGCGGGCGAGGAAGTCTACTGCGATGAACTGGGCCGCGTGAAAATCCGATTTCGAAGCACACGGCCGTCCGATCACGAACACGCGCAAGGTGCCGGTGCCACCGACAACGATGCCGATTCTGCGTGGGTGCGAGTGGCCAGTTACTGGGCGGGAGATGGACTGGGAAGCTCAAACCAATGCGGAAGCGTACATTTGCCGCGCGTGGGAAGCGAAGTTCTCGTGGCGTTCCTCGCCGGTGACCCAGACAGACCGATCGTCGTCGGCCAAACCTACAATGAAACCGCACGACCTCCTGCGTTGGGCCAGATGGGGGACTTGCCGGGAAATCGATACATTTCTGGCATCCGAAGCCGCGAAGTTCGCGGAAGCCGAGGCAATCAGCTGCGCTTTGACGATACGACAAGCGGGATCAGTGCGCAAATGGCAAGCGACCATAGCGGCGCACAGTTAAACCTTGGCTTCATCACGCACGACAAGGCTGATGGCGCGGGTGAGAAACGTGGCGAAGGGGCAGAACTCACAACGAAGTTAGCCGCGTCAGTTCGTGGTGAGTCCGGCATGCTGATATCGGCATCGCCATTTATGAACTTGAAGCGCGAAATGCTGGACAGAGAGTTTTGCCAGAGTTCGGCGAACTTCGCACACGGTGTCTACAAGCACTTGAGTGAAATTGCAGCTAAAGCGTCGGAGGATAGCGCGGAGGGAGATTCACTTGAAGTTGTGGTGGAGAAGCTCGAGAAATGGACGGACGGCGGTGGTGCTCCATTGGTTGCCATCTCCGCACGTGACGGCATCATCGCAGGCTCACCCGAATCAATCGTGCTTGCATCGCAGCGGGATGTTCATGCGATAAGTGGTCATGACGCAAATATCGGTGCCGGGGGAAGTCTTTTTGCAAGGGCTGCTAAAGGCGTAAGCGTGCTTGCTTGCAAACTGGGCATGAAGCTAATCGCTGCAGGTGGAGACATCAAAATCCAATCGCAAAACGGCAGTATCGAAATCTCAACGTCTCAACGGATAAAGCTGATAGCGAACGAGAACATTGAACTCCATTCGCCGGCAATCAAATTCGTCGCAAAAGGCGCGCAGATTGATTGTGGCGGTGGAAAGATCATTCAACAAAGCAGCGGTCCGCACACAATAAAGTCCTCGAAATTTGATCATCTAAGTGGTGGTGATGGAGTCCATGAAAAACTCAAAGTTCCAGGCGTTGAAGTCGAACACGATCAGCAGGTCCTCGTCACGGACCTTCAGAGCGACGAACCTCTAACCAATCGAATGTACCGTATCACCGTTGAAGATGGACAGCTAATTGAGGGCTCAACTGACAAAGATGGCCTTACCGAGCGCTTCAAAACAAAGTCGGCATTCGCTAAGTATGAGATTGAGTTGTTGGAATGAGGGAACAGGATGAGCACTCAAGCCGTAGTGGACACGAAATCAGGCGGAACGAAGGCGCAAGGCTTCGCAACACCAAAAGAAGACCGGACGCCGCAAAAAATGAAGGTGCCGCCAAATCGAGTGATTCCCATTGTTTTCATTCCAGGAATCATGGGATCTAACCTAAGGGTTACAAGCCGTCGACAGCGCGAAGAAGACATTTCAAACAATGCTGTGTGGCGGCCAGACAAAGTCGACGAGGTTAGTTCCCTCATGTGGAAAAGCGCGGCTACTCGACAGCGGCGACTAGATCCATCTGTAACTGAAGTTGATACGTATGACCCAAACACGAATCCGACTGGCGACCCCTCAGAATCCGCGGACGAACGGAATAGCAAAGTGAAGGATATCGGGGTTGATCTTCCGTTCGAATATGGGTCTCCCGTTTTATCGCGTCATTTGATCGGTTCGAGCGTTTGTTTTGGTTACACGATCGAGGAGAAAGCTCGCCAGCGAGGCTGGGGTGAAGTCTTTTACAAGAGTTATCACAAGATCCTCGAAGTGTGCGAGCAAGCATTCAATGGCTCCGGAAGGGGCGAGCTTCTGCGCTGGATTGTCGGAATCAATCCTGTGGACTGGCAGCTGGACCGGAATTATCGGTTGGCCGCGCTAACCGAGGAGGAGATTAAGAGTGCATTAGCTGGATGCTACTTTCCTGTGCATGCCATGGGATACAACTGGCTTAAGTCAAACGCGGATTCAGCTAAGGAGATTGCGGTTCGAATTGACCAACTAATTGAGCACTACAAAGACGGCCGATTTAAATGCGAGAAGGTGATTCTGGTAACCCACTCTATGGGGGGACTGGTTGGCCGAGCGCTAGCTCATCCCAGCATTGGAAAGATGGAAGGAAAGATTCTCGGGGTCGTGCATGGTGTAATGCCGGCGATAGGTGCGCCTGCGACATACAAAAGAATGCGATGTGGTTTCGAAGAGGTTCTGAAGGGGGCGCATCCAGGACCGAAGGTGATTGGTGACGAGGGAAGCGAGGTGACAGCAGTTTTAGGAAACTCGCCAGGTGGGTTGCAGTTATTGCCGAGTAAAGCTTATGGCTCAGGTTGGCTTCGCTTCCAACACGGAGGAACTCTATTAAGCGCGTTGCCGATCAATGGAGATCCGTATGAGGAGATTTACAAGGTCCGCAATGCGTGGTACGGGCTGATCAGGGAAGAGTGGCTGAATCCGTCGGGCGGTAAGACCGCAACTTTTGCAAGAACTTGTCTGTTCATTGATCAAGCCCGCGAATTTCATGAGGTACTTGGGGGATATTACCATCCCAATACATATGCTCATTATGGAGCGGACTCTGAGAGAAGTTCTTGGGAAAAGGTAACTTGGGCTGTCAGCCGAGACTTTAGTGGCCACCGATGGAAAGACTTGAGGATTGTTGGGGACAATCAGCAGGGCGAACTTCACGTTAGACCATGCGACGCAAATCCTGGACATAGTGGCTTTCATACGGTTGTACTCGGTCCATCGATAGGACCGGGTGACCAAACCGTACCAGCGAAGTCTGCTGACCATCAGTTTTCATCAGGACGCCTGCGTGCTGTTTTTCGACAGACAGGATATGAGCATCAGGAAAGCTACCAGAACGACGGCGCAGTGTGCAGCACGCTATATAGCATCGTTCGCATTGTGATGGACATGAGGTGGAGCGATGGGAACTAGATCAAGCAAGGTCGCGCTTGCACTAGTTTGGATGTTCGCTAGCTCCCTTTGTGTATACGCGGGGGAACGAAGGTCTATCGGGGGAATAATGGAGAAGAGGAACACGGATCGAGTGGCTAAGTTGTTCGAACGTACAAAGACCATTTGTATCGGCAGATTTTTGCTAGATGCGCCGTTCGAATCACAGGTCATTTACGGTCCCGCGGAACTGCCTTATGCGATAGAGCGACTTATTGGTCGTGGTCCGGATTTCGACGATGTGATTAGAGAACGGCAGCGTGCGATTCTCGGCGAAGATCGCAAGCTTGCGTCGGGAGAATTGGCGAAGGAGGGTTCATTGTTAGGGAATGTGGTGGATGGAAAAGTCCCGTCTCAGAAAATCGTTTTTGGCGTCTCGCGTGCGAGTGGCAGCCACTATATGTTGGAGTCGTATCAACAAGTTGGAAATGACCTTTATGTACAAGAGGTCGCTTCTTATGGCGACGGATACGCCAATGAGTTGGCGGAGCTAAACAGTATTTCACCATTACTAGTTCCTCGTCACGACGACAAAGTGCCATCGGAACCTGGCATCTGTCTTGACGGTGCATTCCTGGCGGAGCCTGCACAGCCGATCTACGAGTATGTGACGTTAGGATTGCGCTTGAACGGTTTCAACGATGTTCATTTCTCGATTGAGATGACCAAAAAGGACCAATTGGTTGAGTCCGACGCATTGGAGCCAAGGGTTCGAAGAGCAGAGGTTGAGGCGCGAAAATCAGGAGCCGGAAAATGGTATGACCGGGTTAAAGTTTTTAGACGTGGTTATCGGAGTATTGGTAGCTGGACCGGTTACGAATACTTGGCTTGGAAGCCAGCATTTGGCAAGTCCGGTGAGTCGCATGTATTTGCATTCGTGTCTCACGGCGAACCTTCAAACCCAATGTTGCCTGTGTTAGATCTATCACTTGATACCGGCGTACGGTAAGCGTCTTCTCAGCGCCGTCTAGACACCGAATCGCGATAACCGCAAAGTAGCGCCCACTAGATTTTAGTGGGGACTATTTTGGCAAGCGAAATGGAGAGTGGAAGGCGTCGCCGCAGTACCAACTATCCGCTGGAATTCAAGCGGCGGCTGGCGGAGCAAGCGTGTGACGAATCGATATCTGTCGCGCAGTTGGCGCTGGAACATGGACTGAACACGAACATGCTGTTCCGATGGCGGCGGCAACTGCGTGCTGGCATGCTCGATATTCAGCCTGCGCTCTTGCAGGTCACTTTGGCTCCGACGTGCGAGGGCCCGGCGCGGGAGCACGGACAAAGTGGCGAGATCGAAGTCATATTTGGCGATACCAGGCTTTGCATCCGTGGCACTCCTGATCCCGCGACGTTGCAATTGGTACTGCAAGGACTGCGGCGATGATCGGTCTGCCTTCCGGCACTAAGGTGTGGCTGGCCGCTGGCACCACCGATATGCGCAGCGGCTTTAACGGGCTGGCCGCGAAAGTGCAGACGGCACTTGCAGAAGATCCCTTCAGCGGCCACGTATTCGTGTTCCGCGGTCGGCGCGGCGACTTGATCAAGTTGTTGTGGTGGACCGGTGACGGCCTGTGCCTGCTGGCTAAGCGCCTGGAACGTGGCCGTTTCATTTGGCCCCAGGCCAGCAGCGGTAGTGTCGCGCTGACCCATGCCCAGTTGTCGATGTTGTTAGAAGGGATTGACTGGCGCCGACCGGAACGCACCTGGCGACCGCAGTCGGCCTTGTAAACATGGCACGATCTGCGTAAACTAGGCCGCATGCTCAACCCCGCCGACCTGCCCAACGATATTGAAGCGCTCAAAGCCTTGCTGCTGGCTCGCGACGCCGCACTGCTGGCGAGCGAAGCAAAGGTGGCGCACCTGAGCGCAGAGCTGTCGACGCGCACCGCCGAGATTGAGCATTTGAAGTTGGTATTGGCGAAACTGAAACGCATGCAATTCGGTCGCCGTTCTGAAAAGCTGGACGCCCAGATCGAGCAGCTGGAACTGCAACTGGAAGACCTGGAAGCCGAGGCCGCCGTGGCGGAAGCACAGGCACCGGTGGAAGTGGCGCCGCGCAAGAAGGCCGAACGCAAGCCGTTGCCGGCCCACTTGCCACGCGAGGAACGCGTGCAAATGCCCGCCAGCGAGGCGTGCCCAGACTGCGGCGGCAAGTTGAAGCAGTTGGGCGAAAGCGTGTCGGAACAGCTGGAATATGTTCCTGCCAGTTTCCGCGTGATCCGTCATGTGCGCCCCAAGCTGGCATGCACCTGCTGCGACACCATTGTGCAGGCGCCGGCTGCCAGTCGTCCAATTGAGCGCGGCTTGGCCGGCCCTGGCTTGCTGGCACATGTATTGGTCGCCAAGTTTGCGGACCACATTCCGCTGTATCGCCAAAGCACCATCTACGCACGTGAAGGCCTGGATCTGGAGCGCGCCTTGTTGGCAAGCTGGGTCGGCGCCGCTGGAACGCTGCTGCGGCCGCTGGTCGATGCGCTGCGCCGCCACGTGTTTGCCGCCACCAAGCTGCACGCCGACGACACGCCGCTGCCGGTGCTGGCGCCCGGCAACGGCAAGACGCGCACGGCGCGTCTTTGGACCTATGTGCGCGATGATCGCGCAAGCGGTGACAGTACGCCTCCGGCCGTGTGGTTTGCTTACACGCCGGACCGGAAAGGCGAGCATCCGCAGACGCACCTGGCCAACTTCTGCGGCATCCTGCAGGCGGACGCCTACGCAGGCTTTAATGCCGTGTACGAGAACGGCCAGGTACTCGAAGCAGCATGCTGGGCCCATGCCCGTCGCAAGTTCTATGATCTGCACGCAACGCGGCCATCGCCCTTAACTACCGAAGCGCTTCGCCGGATCGGCGAACTGTATGTCATCGAAGAGAGCATACGAGGCAAACCGCCTGACGAGCGGTGCAGCGCACGCCAGCAGCATGCCAGGCCACTGCTCGACGAGCTTGAGCGATGGCTGCACGCTACGCTCGCAGTACTATCGCGCAAGTCCGATACGGCGGCCGCCATCCTTTACTCACTCAAACTATGGCCGGCACTGACGCGTTACTGCGACGATGGCCGTATCGAGATCGACAACTCCGCCGCCGAGCGGGCCCTGCGCGGCGTGGCCCTGGGTCGTCGCAACTTCCTGTTCGCAGGTGCAGACAGTGGCGGCGAACGCGCTGCCGCCATGTATGGGCTGATCGGAACGGCCAAGCTGAACGGTGTCGACCCCGAAGCCTGGTTGCGCTACGTGCTGGCCCATATCGCCGACCATCCCGTGAATCGGGTGGACGACTTCCTGCCCTGGAACTGCGCCGACAAGCTCGCCGGCGTTTAACTCCGCTTCCCAGCGGTGTCGCGATCATCATCGTTCAATGCCGCTTGGCGCTCAAGACGGTGCTGAACTGACGCTTAC
>Ga0209257_1001804_pt1 | contig 23486 bp, 22 predicted proteins | sample AraplaCvi_mCL_r2_FD_184277 | JGI IMG/M metagenome (GOLD analysis project Ga0209257, IMG submission 184277) | Arabidopsis root microbial communities from North Carolina, USA - plate scrape MF_Cvi_mCL_r2 (SPAdes) (version 2) | ecosystem: Host-associated > Plants > Roots > Endosphere | place: USA...
CGCGGCGCGATCAGCAACGGCTTCCGCGCGCCGGGCCTGGCCCAGCAGCACTATGCCGCCACCTCCAGCCAGTTCCGGACCGTCAACGGCGTCCCCAACCAGCTGCTGCTGATCAAGACCCTGCCGGTCAGCGCGCCCGAAGCCATCGCGCTGGGCGCCAGGCCGCTGACGCCGGAGAAGTCGAAGAACATCAGCGCCGGCCTCACCCTGCAGCCCGTGTCCGGCCTGGACATCACCGTCGACGGCTACCAGATCGAGGTGGACAACCGGATCGCCATCACCAGCACCCTGACGGGGACGGCGGTAAGCAACATCCTGATCTCCAAGGGCCTGTCCGGCGACCTGTCCGCCCAGTACTACACCAACGCCATCGACACCCGGACCCGCGGCATCGATGTCGTGGCGACCTACCGCTACGACCTGGGCGACTGGGGCCGGCTGCGCGCCAACGCCGGCTTCAACTACGGCAAGACCAAGATCCGCGACATCATCCCGAACCCGCCCGAGCTCACGGCGCTGGGTCCGACGTTCGTGCTGTTCGGCCGCGGCAGCCAGGGCTTCCTGACCACCTCGTTCCCCAAGAGCAAGGTGGCGCTGGGCCTGAACTGGGACTGGAACAAGCTGAACGTGAACCTGCGTTCGACGCGCTACGGCAAGTACACGGTGATCGCCGACCTGCCCGCTCAGGACCGCAGCTTCGGGGCCAAGTGGATCACGGACCTGGAGGTCAGCTACAAGGTCCTGGACAGCGTGACCTTGGCCGCCGGCGCCAACAACCTGTTCAACGAGTACCCGGACAAGAACGGCCTCTACAACGCCGCCACCGGCAGCGGCCAGTTCCCCGGAACCTCGCCGTTCGGCTTCACCGGCGGGTCCTGGTACGCGCGCGTGCAGTACACGTTCTGACGACCGCGACCACGCAAGGGAGGCAGCCCGTGTACTTGGCCAGGAATCTCATCGTCGCCGGCGCGCTTGCGGTGGGCCTCGTGGCGGCTCCGACCGCCTCGCCGGCCGCGCCGAAGGGCGAGATCCTCTACGACAGCTACGGCGTGCCGCACATCTACGGCAAGGACGAGGCCTCGGTCTTCTACGGCTTCGGCTACGCGACCGTGCAGAACCACGGCAATGTGGTGGTGAAGCTGTACGGCCAGGCCCGCGGTCGCGCCGCCGAATACTGGGGCGAGGGCGAGGTCGAGTCGGACAAGTGGGTGGTGGCCAACGGCATCTATGAGCGGGCCAAGGCCTGGTACGCCCAGGAGCCGGCCAGCTTCCGCGCCAATCTGGACGCCTTCGCCGCCGGCATGAACGCCTACGCCAAGGCCCATCCAGAGAAGCTGGACCCCTCGGTGCTGCAGGTGTTTCCGATCAGCGGCGTCGACGTGATGGCCCATGCCCACCGGCTGATGAACTACGTCTATGTCGCGCCCCAAGCCCGGACGATGGGCGCCAACGCCGACGCCGGCTCGAACGCCTGGGCGGTGATGCCGAAGAAGTCGGCCAGCGGGAACACCCTGCTGCTGGCCAACCCGCACTTGCCGTGGGCGCCCAGCCAGCTCACCTATTTCGAAGCCGACCTGAACGGGCCGGGCTTCAAGATGTACGGCGCCACCCAGGTCGGCCTGCCGGTGCTGCGCTTCGCGTTCAACGACCGGATGGGGTTCACCAACACGGTCAACGGCATCCTGGGCGCCACCAACTACGAGCTGAAGCTGGCCGACGGCGGCTATGTCTTCGACGGCAAGGTGCGACCGTTCGAGACGCGCACGGCCAGCTTCAAGGTGAAGCAGCCGGACGGCGGCCTCCGGACCCAGACGCTGGAGATCCGCTCGTCGGTCCATGGGCCGGTGTTCGCTCGCGCCGATGGCAAGACTGTCGCCCTGCGCGTCGCCGGCCTCGATCGGCCCGGCGGCCTGCGCCAGTACTGGGACATGGGCAAGTCGAAGAGCTTCGCCGACTACCAGGCGATCATGAAGCGGCTGCAGGTGCCGTCGTTCAACATCGTCTACGGCGACCGCGAAGGGCACATCCAGTACCTCTACAACGGCATCCTGCCGAAACACCCGGATGGGAACGTCGCCAAGTGGGGCGGCCTGGTCCCCGGCGACACCTCGGCCACGCTGTGGAACGAGACGCACCCCTACGAGGACCTGCCCAAGGTCATCGATCCGCCCAGCGGCTACGTCCAGAACACCAACGATCCGCCCTGGGTTTCGACCTGGCCGCAGGCGATCCAGGCCAAGGACTATCCGGCCTACATGGCCAACAACGGCCCGATGTCGCTGCGGGCTCAGCAGTCGTCGCACCTGATGGCCGATCCCCCGAAGATCACCTTCGACGACTTCGTGGCCCGCAAGCTGACCAACCACGTCCTGATGACCGACCGGGTGCTGGACGAACTGCTGGCCGCGGCGGCGCAGAGCACCGATCCGGAAGTTCTCGAGGCGGCCGCGGTGCTCAAGGCCTGGGACCGCACGGTCGACGCCGACGCCCGGGGCGCGCTGCTGTTCGAGGCCTGGGCGCGCAAGTTCGCCGGCCCCAACTACATCAGCGACGCCAACTACCGGGTCCGCTGGGACCCCGAGAAGCCGATCGACACGCCGGCGGGCCTGAAGGACCCGGCCCAGGCGGTGGCCATGCTGAAGGCCGCGGCGCAGGAGGCGAAGACCAGCTACGGCGCCCTCGACCGCCCGTTCGGCGAGGTCTCGCGCTTCGCCCTGGGCAAGGTCGACCTGCCCGGGAACGGCGGCTTCGGCAACACCGGGGTCTTCCACGTGATGACCTGGAGCCCGCTCAAGGACGGCAAGCGCACGCCGCTCCATGGCGAGACCTGGATGTCGATGGTGGAGTTCTCGACCCCGATCAAGGCGGTGGGCCTGATGAGCTACGGCAACTCGACCCAGCCCGGGTCGCCGCACCGCAGCGACCAGCTGGACCACCTGTCGAAGAAGACGTTCCGCACCCTCTGGACCACCCGCCCTGAGGTCGAGAAACATGTCGAAGAGCGGGTCGCCTTCTAGTTCGCGTCACCTCGAGGAGCACGCCCAGATGAACATGCGCACGATCGTGGCCGGCCTGGCGCTCAGCGCCGCCCTGGTCGCCGGCCCCGCCTTCGCCGCCCAGCCCTTCGAAGGGGCCTGGCAGGAGAAGCACAACGACACGCCCGGGATTACCACGCCGGCCAATTTCAAGCTGACCATCTGGATGAAGGTGGAGGGCGACAAGCTCCACTATCACTCGGAAAACACCACCCAGCCGGACAAGCCCTACATCAGCGATCACGTCTCGACGCTGGACGGGAAGGTGGCGCCGTTCCCCGACCAGGTGCGCTTCAACGAGATCTCGACGCTGCTCACCGAGCCGCACGAGCTGCAGATCCTGAAGATGAAGGACGGCGACGTGATCGCCGGCGAGTTCTGGACCTTCAGCAAGGACGGCAAGACCGCCGTCCGCCGCGGCGTCGGCAAGAGCCCGGAAGGCAAGTCCCGCGCCTACCAGGAGCACTTCGTGCGGGTGAAGGACGAGCCCAAGTTCAAGAAGTAGGCGGGCTCAGCGCAGGCCCAGCTTCGCCGCCACGTCCTTCCAGGACACGAACTTGAAGTTCTGCGCCTCGCTGGGGGTTACGTTGTAGCCATCCTGGGTGACCAGCAGCCCGTCCGGGAAGCCGGGCAGGGCGGCGCTGGTCACGTCCAGGCCGTCCGTCTCCGACACGCCATCGATCCCCTTGGAGGGGTCGGGTGCGATCGCGAACGAGCCGACATAGCGGTTGCGGCCCCGGCGCTCGAAGACGGCGTAGGTGTTGTTGCCCTGGCTCGAGAGCACAAGGTAGCCGCGGCCGCCCCGGCCCGCCCAGAGGCTGACGCCTTCGAAGTCGTCCTTGAAGGCCGGGTTGTCCTTCACCGCGGCCACCACGGCGCGCTTGTCGCCGGCCTTGGGTTCGGCGCCGAACTTCCACAGGGCCACGTCCTCCTCGCCCACATAGAGGGAGCCGGCCTCGTCGTCGGCGACGCAGCCCTCCACCTGGCTGTCGAGGGCGAACGAGCGGACGACCTCGGCGCGCACCTTGCCGGTCGGCGTCGCCACAAGGCGCCACTGGCGCACCAGACCGGTGGGATCGTTGACGAAGACATAGGTCTCGCCCGAGCGGCGGCTGCGGTACATGCACAGGCCGTAGGGATCGGAGAGATTCGACTTCTGGATCCCGTCGGCGACGTCGGTGAGCTGCCGCGTCTCCGGGTCGAGGGCGAGGATGGCGATGGCCTTGTTCGTGCGGTCGCTGGCGGTGACCAGCGCGACCTCGCGGCCACCCAGCTTGAAGCCAGCGCGCAGGTCGACGTTGTTCATCCGGCCGTTGGGCAGGAACTGCAGCGGCTTGCCGGCCAGGTCGTAGACGTACAGCCCGCCCTTCTTGTCCGTGCCGATCACCGCGCTCTTCGCGGGATCCTTCGGATTGACCCAGATCGCCGGGTCGTCGGCGGCGTCCTCCGGATTGGCGACGGGGACCGTCTCCAGAACCGCGGTCACGGCAGGCGTGCCGGGGGGGAACGGCAGGTCGTGTGTCGGGTGGGGTTCGGCCGCCGCGGCCGCGCCGCCGACGGAAAGCGCCGCCGCGAAGGTGATCGGGGCGCCCAGGCTCCGGAGGCTCGAGGCCATCATCCGCGCATCATCTCCCTGCGAGTCCTCCGCGAGGGTTCACGATTCGTGTGACACCTTGACCGGCCGTCCCGCCTTCAGCGACTCCGCAGCCGCCTCCGCCAGCGCCAGGGCCGCGACGCCGTCCGCATAGCCGATCTCGGGCTGGGCCTTGCCGTCCAGGATGTCGGCGAAATGGGCCATCTCGGCGCGATAGGCCTGGGCGTAGCGGTCGAGGAAGAAGTTCTGGAAGCGGTCGGCCTGCGCGCCGGCCTCGGTCCAGACCTGGACCGTGCTCTCGGTCACGTTGTCGGCGCAGATCATGCCGCCCGCCCCATAGGCCTCGATCCGCTGGTCGTAGCCGAAGCCGGAGCGGCGGCTGTTGGCGATGACGCACAGCTTGCCGGACGCGGTCTTCAACACCGTGCGGGCGGTGTCGATGTCTCCGGCCGCGCCGATGCCGGGATCCACCAGGCAGCTGCCCCAGGCGAACACCTCGGCGGGCTCCTCGCCCAGCAGCCAACGGGCCATGTCGAAGTCGTGGATCGCCATGTCCTTGAAGAGGCCGCCCGAGACCTTCACGTAGCTGACCGGCGGCGGAGCCGGGTCGTTGGAGGTGATCTGCAGGCTCTCCAGCCCGCCAACCCGCCCGGCGTCCAGCCCGGCCTTCAGGGCGCGGAAGTTGGGGTCGAACCGGCGGTTGAAGCCCAGGAACAGGCGCGCGCCTTTCAGGCGGTCGGCTGCGGCCCGGGCTCGGGCCAGGTCCATGTCGATCGGCTTCTCGCAGAACACCGCCTTGCCCGCCGCATGCGCCCGAACGCTGTAGTCGAGGTGGGTGTCGGTCGAGCTGGCGACGATCACGCCGGCCACCGAGGGATCGTTCAGGACCGTGTCGAGGTCCGCGATCCGGCCGCCCAGGTCGCGGGTCGCGGCCTCGGCGTTCTCGGCCAGCGGGTCCACGACGTGGCTCAACACCAAGCCGGGGTGGGCGACCACGTTGGCGCCGTGGATGCGGCCGATGCGGCCGGCGCCGATCAGGGCGATGTTGTGCATGAAGACTCCCTTGGGGCCCTTCTATGGAACAAGATTTCCGCCCACAAGGGAGATGGAACGGTCGCGCCATGGAACCGGTTTGGCGATCCTGCGCGGAACAGATATTCTAGTTCAGGAAAATCCGGTTCGAGGGTCCATGTCCGAAGCGCAGTCCGTTCCCGCCACAGCCGACGAGTTGCGCGCCGCGATCCTGGAGCGCTACGACGGGCTCTCCAAACGGCTGCAGCAGATCGCGCGCTACGTCCTGGACGAGCCCAACGAGCTGGCGCTGGAGACCCTGGCGGTGATCGCCGACCGCAGCGGGGTGCAGCCCTCGGCCATCGTCCGGTTCGCCAAGAGCTTCGGCTTCGACGGGGCCAGCCAGATGCAGCGCCTGTTCCGCGACGGCCTGCTCTCGGGCCACGCGGCCCTGGGCTACAGCGAGCGTGTCCGCAACTTCACCCGCGCGGTCGACCGCAGCGGGGCGTCGGGCGGCGCGGAACTGCTCGCGGAGTTCGTCGAGGGCAACGCCATGGCCCTGCAGAACCTGCCGCAGACGGTGAGCGGCGCCGACCTGACGGCGGCTGTGCGCCTGCTCGAGGCGGCGGAGATCGTCTATGTGGTGGGTTTCCGGCGCGCCTTCCCGATCTCGTCCTACCTCGCCTATTCGCTGCAGCAGGCGGGCAAGCGGACCCTGTTCGTCGACGGTGTCGGGGGGCTGGCCCGCCGGCAGGTGCAGAGCGTGACGCCCAAGGACCTGCTGATCGCGGTGAGCTATCACCCCTATGCCGAGGAGACGGTGCAGGCGGTGGAGGCCGCGGTGGCCAGCGGCGCGCCGGTGCTGTCGATCAGCGACAGCCTGGTCAGCCCGATCGCCAAGCCGGCGACGGCCACCCTGCAGGTCCGCGAATCGGAGATCCGCGCGTTCCGCTCGCTCTCCGCGTCCATGTGCCTGGCCCAGGCCCTGGTGATCGGCTTCGCCTTCGAGGCGTCGCGGAAGGAGGCGGCCCGCAGCCGGCGGCGGAAGGCCTGAGGCGATCGCGCGTATGAAATGAACTTTGCAGACGTACAGTTCATGGAATACACATTCCACGACGCGCCATGATGAGCGCGGTGGGCGAGGGAGCGGATGGCTGAGGACGGTAAGGTGATCGACCTGCTCGCCATCGGCCGGTCCAGCGTCGACCTCTACGGCGAACAGGTCGGCGGGCGGCTGGAGGACATGGGCTCGTTCGCCAAGTACGTGGGCGGCAGTCCGACCAACACGGCGATCGGCGCCGCGCGGCTGGGGCTGAAGGCGGCGCTGCTGACGCGCGTCGGCTCCGACCACATGGGTCGGTTCATCCGCGAACAACTGGTCCGCGAAGGCGTGGACGTCGCGGGCGTGATCTCGGATCAGGACCGGCTCACCGCTCTGGTCATCCTGGGCATCCGCGACCGCGAGACCTTTCCGCTGATCTTCTACCGCGAGAACTGCGCCGACATGGCGATCTGCGCGGGCGACGTGGACGAGGCCCAGGTGCGCGCCGCCCGCTCCGTGCTGATCAACGGCACGCACCTGTCCCAGGCCGGCGTCTTCGAAGCCTCGATGAAGGCGGCCGGCCTGGCCAGGGCGTCCGGCGGCAAGGTGGTGTTCGACGTCGACTACCGTCCCGTCCTGTGGGGCCTGACCTCGCGCGACATGGGCGAGGACCGCTTCGTGGCCCACGACGCCGTCACCCAGATCCTCCAGCAGGTGCTCCCGGTCTGCGACCTGGTCGTCGGCACCGAGGAGGAGATGCACATCCTGGGCGGCTCCACCGACACCATCGCCGCGCTGCGGGCGGTGCGCGCACGCACGGGGGCGCTGCTGGTCTGCAAGCGGGGACCGAAGGGCTGCTCGGCCTTCCCGGGGGCCATTCCCGACAGCCTCGACGACGGCGTGGTCGGTCCCGGCTTCGAGGTCGAGGTGTTCAACGTCCTGGGCGCGGGCGACGCTTTCATGAGCGGTTTCCTGCGCGGCTGGCTGCGCGACCTGCCGCTGGAACGCTGCTGCGAGATCGCCAACGCGGCGGGCGCCATCGTGGTGTCGCGCCACGGCTGTGCGCCGGCCATGCCGACCTGGGTCGAAATGGAGGCCTTCCTCGCCGAGCGGGACCGCCCGTTCCGCCTGCGCGAGGACGCCGGGCTGGAGCACATCCACTGGGCCACCACCCGCAACCGCACCTATGACGAGCTGACCGTGCTGGCCGTGGACCATCGGGTCCAGTTCGAGGATCTGGCGGCCGAGCTCGGCGCCGACGTCGGCCGGGTGTCCGCCTTCAAGCGCCTGGCGCTGGAGGCGCTGCACCAGGCGGCCGGGAACGATCCGCGCTTCGGCATCCTGCTGGACGGCCGCTTCGGCTTCGACGCCCTGGCGGCGGCGGCGGATCACCCCTACTGGATCGGCCGCTGCATCGAGGTTCCCCGCTCGCGGCCAGTGGCGTTCGAGGCCTCGGACGACGTCGCCACCGAGCTGACTCAATGGCCCCTGAACCAGGTCGTCAAGGTGCTGGTGCTCTATCACCCGGACGACGAGCCGGACCTGCGGGAGCGCCAGGAGCGGCAGGTGCGCCGGCTGTTCGACGCCTGCCGGAAGACCCGCCACGAGCTACTGCTGGAGATCATCGCGCCGCCGGACAGCGCGGTGGACGCGAACACCATCGCGCGGGCCGTCGAGCGGTTCTATGAGCTGGGCGTGAAGCCCGACTGGTGGAAGCTGGAGCCCATGGACGACCTCGCGGCCTGGCGGAACATCGAGGCGGTGATCGCCGCGCAGGATCCGCTTTGCCGCGGCGTGCTGCTGCTGGGCCTGTCGCAGCCGACCGAGACCCTGCTGGCGGCGTTCGAGGCCACGGCCCGGGTCCCGGTGGTCAAGGGCTTCGCGGTCGGGAGGACCATCTTCCACGAGCCGGCGCGGGCCTGGCTGGCCGGCGAGATCGACGACGCCGGCGCCGTGGATCTGCTGGCCGAGAAGCTTGTCTATCTGGTCGACGCCTGGCGCCGCGCGCGGGCCGGTGTGGGGCAGGCGGCATGACCACGGTGCGGCTCACGGCGGCCCAGGCGACCGTGCGCTGGCTGGCGGCGCAGTTCGTCGAGGTCGATGGCATCGAGGTCCCGTTCTTCGCGGGCGTCTGGGCGATCTTCGGCCACGGGAATGTCGCGGGGCTGGGCGAGGCCCTGGCGGCGATACGGGACGCGATCCCGACCTGGCGGGCGCACAACGAGCAGGGCATGGCCCACGCCGCCATCGCCTACGCCAAGCAGATGCGCCGCCGCCGCGCCATGGTCTGCACCACCTCGATCGGGCCCGGCGCCACCAACATGGTGACGGCCGCCGCCCTGGCGCATGTGAACCGGCTGCCGGTGCTGTTCCTGCCCGGCGACGTCTACGCGAGCCGCCGGCCCGACCCGGTGCTGCAGCAGATCGAGGACTTCGCCGACGGCGCGGTCAGCGCCAACGACTGCTTCCGGCCCGTCTCGCGCTATTTCGACCGGATCACCCGGCCGGAACAGATCCTGACGGCCCTGCCGCGAGCCATGGCGGTGATGACCGACCCGGCGGAGTGCGGGCCGGCGACGCTCGCCTTCTGCCAGGACGTGCAGGCCGAGGCGTTCGATTATCCGGAGGCCTTCTTCGCGCGCCGGCTGTGGCGCATCCGCCGTGCGGGCCCGGACCTCCGCGAGCTGGACGACCTTGTCGCCGCCCTCGAGGGCGCCGCGAAGCCGCTGATCGTGGCGGGCGGGGGCGTGCTCTATGCCGGCGCCGAGGAACGCCTGGCGCGGTTCTCTCAGGCGCTGGGCGTTCCGGTGGCCGAGACTCAGGGCGGCAAGGGCGCGCTGGCCTGGGACCACCCCATGAACCTCGGCAGCATCGGCGTCACCGGCTCCAGCGCCGCCAATGCGGCGGCCGCGGGCGCCGACCTCGTGATCGGCGTCGGTACGCGCCTGCAGGACTTCACCAGCGGTTCGCGGGCCCTCTTCGCGAACCCGGGCCGCCGGCTCTTCCAGGTGAACGTCGCCGCCTTCGACGCGCACAAGCATGGCGCGGCCACGGTGGTCGGCGACGCCGACGTGGTGCTCGAAGCGCTGGAGGCGCGCCTGGGCGGCTGGTCGACGCCGGAGGGATGGCGGGCCATGGCGCGGGCCGATGTGAAGGCCTGGAACGCCGCCGCCGACGAGGTGACCGCCGCGCCGGCCGGAAACGCGCTGCCGTCCGATGCACAGGTGATCGGCGCGGTCCAGCGGGCGACCGGCGACGACTCGGTCCTGGTGGGCGCCGCCGGCGGCCTGCCGGGCGAGCTGCACAAGCTGTGGCGGACGGCACGGCCCGGCGGCTACCACATGGAATACGGCTACTCCTGCATGGGCTACGAGATCGCCGGCGGCCTGGGCGCCAAGATGGCGGCGCCCGAGCGCGACGTGCATGTGATGGTCGGCGACGGCAGCTACCTGATGCTGAACTCCGAGATCGCCACCTCGGTGATGCTGGGCTGCAAGCTGACCGTCACCGTCCTCGACAACCGCGGCTTCGGCTGCATCAACCGGCTGCAGCAGGGGACGGGCGGCGCGCCGTTCAACAACCTGCTGGCCGACGCCCGCCACGAGACCCTGCCCGAGATCGATTTCGCCGCCCATGCCGCCAGCCTGGGCGCGCGGTCGGAGAAGGTGGCCGGCATTGCCGAACTCGAGGCCGCCCTAATCCGGGCCAAGGCCAGCGACCGAACCTATGTGATCGTCATCGACACCGATCCAGCGATCTCCACCGAGGCGGGCGGCGCCTGGTGGGACGTGGCGGTCCCGGAGGTGTCGGAGCGACCGCAGGTGCGGGCCGCCCGCGCCGCCTACGAAGCCGCCGTCAAAGACCAGCGTACCGGAGACTGAGCATGTCCATTCGTTTCGGCGTCAGCCCGATCGCCTGGGTCAACGACGACATGCCCGAGCTGGGCGGCGACACGCCGCTCACGACGATCCTGGCCGACGCGCGCGACATCGGCTTTGCGGGCGTGGAGCTGGGCGGCAAGTTCCCGCGCGATCCGGCGGTGCTGAAGCCGCTGCTGGACGGCTATGGCCTGGACCTGGTGGGCGGCTGGTTCAGCGGCGCCTTGCTGACACACGACGCCGAGGCCGAGATCGCCGCGGCGCAAGAGCACCTGAAACTGCTCAAGGCCATGGGCTCGACCGTGTTCGTCCACGCCGAGACCAGCAACGCCATCCACGGCGCGCGGGGAACGCCGCTGAGCGGCACGCCGCGCCTAGACGCGGCCGGCTGGAAGCTGTTCGGCGAGCGGCTGACCCAGTTTGCGGACTATGTCTCCGGCCAGGGGCTGCGCTTCGCCTACCACCACCACCTAGGCACCGTCGTCGAGCGGCCGGAGGATCTCGATGCGTTCCTGGGCGCCACGGGCGAAGTGGTCGGGCTGACGCTGGACACCGGACACGCGGCCCTGGGCGGCATCGACCCGGTGGCGGCGCTGCGGCGGCATCCTGGGCGGATCGCCCACGTCCACTGCAAGGACATCCGGGCCCAGGTGTTCGCCGGCGTGCAGGCCAAGGGCCAGAGCTTCCTCGACGGGGTGCTGGCCGGGATGTTCACCGTCCCCGGCGACGGCGGCCTCGACTATGGCGCGGTCATGCGGGCGCTGGCCGAGATCGACTACTCGGGCTGGATCGTGGTGGAGGCCGAGCAGGATCCGGCGATCGCCGACCCGCGCCAATACGGCGAGCTGGGCCTGCGCACCCTCGAACGCGAGGCCGCCGCGGCCGGCCTCCGAAAGGCCGCATGATGGCCAGCCTCCGCGTCCGCCCCCACGCCCCGGACGCCTCCGGCCAGGTGCTGGAGGTCAGTCCGCGCAGCGCCGGCTGGGACCATGTCGGGTTCGCGGTCCACAAACTGGCCGATGGCCAGTCGGCCAGCGGGGGCGAGGCCGGGCGGGAGGTCTGCCTGGTCGTCCTCGCCGGAACCGCCGACATCGAGGCCGGCGGCCAGCGCTATCCGGGCATCGGCGGCCGCACCACAGTCTTCGAGGACCGGGCCCCGGCGGCGGCCTATGTCCCCGCCGGAACGCCCTGGTCGGTCACCGCACGCGGACCCGTCGAGCTGGCCGTCTGCACCGCGCCGGGCAAGGGCGAGGGCGAGCCCCGGCTGATTGATCCCGCGCGCATGAGCCGCGAGGTGCGCGGCCGGGACACCAACACCCGCTACGTCCGCAACATTCTGCCCGAGACGGAACCGGCCGAGAGCCTGCTGGTGGTGGAGGTGATCACGCCGGGCGGCCATTGGTCGAGCTACCCGCCGCACAAGCATGACACGGCGACGCCGTCCGAGGAGACCCAGCTGGAGGAAACCTACTACCACCGCCTGGCGCCGCCGCAGGGCTTCGCGATCCAGCGGGTCTATACCGACGATCGCAGCCTGGACGAGACGATCTCGGTGGAGGATGGCGATGTGGTGATGGTGCCGCGGGGCTATCATCCCGTCGGCGCGCCGCACGGCTACGACCTCTACTACCTGAACGTCATGGCCGGTCCGAAGCGGCAGTGGATCTTCCGCAACGACCCGGCCCACGATTGGATCGCGAAGAAGGCCTGACCGGCCGCGGAAGACCGGAACGGCTGGGGACGGGCGTGGAAAAATTCTTCCAGATGATCGACGGATGGAATAGCGTGACCAAGCCAGGGCGGCGTCAGTTCGGCCGGCCAGGGGAGTAGGTGAAGTTCGTGGACAGCCGTGTCGCTTCAAGGCCGCCGCTTTCGCGCCGCGTGGCCACGCCGGAGTTCGGCGCGTTCGCCGGGGCGGTGCTGGTCTATCTGTTCTTCTTCGCCGTGGCGCCGCCGTTCCGCGACCTGTCGTCCCTCTCCACCGTCCTCTATGTGAGCTCGATCTACGGCATCCCCGCGCTCGCCGTGGCGCTGCTGATGATCGGCGGCGAGTTCGACCTGTCGTCCGGCGTCGCGGTGGTCAGCTCGGCTCTGCTGGCCTCGATGGTCAGCTATGAGCTCACGGCCAACGTCTGGGTGGGCGTCGGTCTCTCCCTGGTCGCGGCGCTCGGCGTGGGGGCGCTGAACGGTTACCTGGTCATGCGGACGGGCATCCCCAGCTTCCTGGTGACCCTGGGCAGCTTCTTCATTCTGGGCGGCCTGAACCTCGCCGGCACGCGGTTGATCACCGGCAGCGTGGCCACGCCCTCGATCTCCGACATGGACGGCTTCGCCTCGGCGCGGGCGTTCTTCGCCTCCAGCCTGGACGTCGGCGGCGTCAGCCTGCGCATCACGGTGCTGTGGTGGCTGCTGTTCGCGGCGCTGGCGACCTGGGCGCTGCGGCGGGCGCCGTTCGGCAACTGGATCTTCGCGGTCGGCGGCGCGCCGCTCAGCGCCCGCGCGGTCGGCGTGCCCGTGCGCCGCGTCAAGATCGGCCTGTTCATGACCGTCGGCTTCGCCGCCTGGTTCGTCGGCATGCACCAGCTCTTCGCCTTCGACACGGTGCAGTCGGGCGAGGGGGTGGGCAAGGAGTTCTACTACATCATCGCCGCCGTGGTCGGCGGCTGCCTGCTGACCGGCGGCCAGGGGTCGGCGGTAGGCGCGGTCCTGGGCGCGCTCATCTTCGGCATGACCACCCAGGGGATCGTCTACGCCGGCTGGAACCCCGACTGGTTCAAGTTCTTCGTCGGCGCCCTGCTCCTGGGCGTGATCCTGTTGAACGCTGGGGTGCGCCGCTGGCAGGAGGCCCAGGCATGAGCGCGCCGCTGCTGCGCCTGAACGGGGTCGGCAAGACCTACGGCGCCGTCCGCGCCCTGACCGGCGTCGATCTCGAGGTGTCCGCGGGCGAGATCACCTGCGTCCTGGGCGACAACGGCGCCGGCAAGTCGACGCTGATCAAGATCATCGCCGGCGTGCACGAGAACGACGAGGGCGCCGTCGAACTGGGTGGCGTGGCGGTGCGCCTGCGCTCGCCCCGCCACGCGATCGAGCACGGCGTGGCCACCGTCTACCAGGACCTGGCGATCGCCCCCCTGATGCCGGTGTGGGGGAATTTCTTCCTGGGCCGCGAACTGCTCAAGGGCCGCGGGCCGTTCCGGCGGATGGACATCGCGCAGATGCGCGAGATCACCCGCACCGAACTGGCGGCCATGGGCATCGAGGGCGTCGACGTCGAGCGACCCATAGGCGGGCTCTCGGGCGGCCAGCGGCAGTGCGTGGCGATCGCCCGCGCCATCCACTTCGGGGCGAAGGTCCTGATCCTGGACGAGCCCACGGCCGCCCTCGGGGTGAAGCAGGCCGGCGTCGTGCTGCGCTACATCCTGGCGGCCCGGGCGCGCGGCCTGGGCGTGGTGTTCATCACTCACAATCCGCATCACGCCCATTCGGTCGGCGACCGCTTCCTGCTGCTGCAGCGCGGGCAGAGCCTGGGGTGCTTCCGCAAGGCCGAGATCACGCTCGAGGAACTGACGCGCCGGATGGCTGGCGGCGTCGAGCTGGACGAACTCGCCCACGAACTCGAAAACCGCGGGCCGCCCGCCGCGCGGGTGGTTGGAGGCTAGGATATGGTTCGGGATCGATCGATGCGCCGCACGTTCCTCGCGCTCGCCGCCGCCCTGTCCCTCGCCGGCTGCAGCGCCAAGGGCGGCAAGGGGGCGGGGGCCGACGCCGGCCCGGCGGCGCCGTCGATGACGGTGGCGGTGATCACCCACCAGGCGCCCGGCGACACCTACTGGGACATCGTCCGCAAGGGCGCGGAGGCGGCCGCGGCCAAGGACGGGGTGAAGCTGCGCTACGCCAACGATCCCGACGGTGGGGCCCAGGCGACGCTGGTCCAGAACGCCATCGACAGCCACGTCGACGCCATCGCCGTCACCCTGGCCAAGCCCGCGGCGCTGGCGCCCGTCATGCGCAAGGCGCGCGAGGCCGGCATCCCGGTGGTGGTGCTGAACGCCGGCATCGACCAGTGGAAGGACGCCGGGGCGGTGAGCTTCTTCGGGACCGACGATGGCGTGGCGGGCGAGGGCGCCGGCAAGCGCGCGGCGGCCGACGGCGCCAAGCACCTGCTGTGCGTCTCCCACGAGCAGGGCCAAGTGCAGCAGGAGGCGCGTTGCGACGGGCTGCGGCGCGGCTTCGCCCCCGGACGCTTCGACAAGCTCTACGTCATCGGCACGGACATGCCGTCGGTGCGCTCCACCATCGCGGCGAAGCTGCGGCAGGACCCCTCCATCGACCTCGTCGTGACCCTGGGCGCGCCCTTCGCGATCACCGCCATCGAGGCGGTGAAGGAGGCGGGCAGCCGGGCGAAGATCGCCACCTTCGACAGCAATCCGCAGGTTCCCGCCGCGATCCGCTCGGGCGCCCTGCAGTGGGCCGTCGACCAGCAGCCCTACCTGCAGGGCTACCTGGCGGTGGACGCGCTGTGGCTGCAGAAGACGAACGGCAACGTCATCGGCGGCGGCGGACCGGTGCTGACCGGCCCCTATTTCGTGGACCGCTCGAACGTCGACCGCATCGAGAAGTTCGCGGCGGCCGGGACCCGCTGACGATCCGGTCGGCTCAGGCCTTGCCGCGCCAGGGCCCGGTGATCGCGAGGGTGATGCCGGGCCAGTATATGTTGACGAACAGGGTCGAGCCGTCGGGCGAGAAGCAGACGCCGGCCAGCTCGGCGTTCTCGCGGAAGACGTTCCGCCCGATCGTGTAGACCTTGCCCTCCGGTGTGACGCCCCGGATGTGGTTGCGCTTCACGTCGGAATAGCGGTCCTCGCAGACGATCAGGTGGCCCCACGGCGCGACCGTCAGGTTGTCGCCGTAGTCGAACACCTTGTCGTTGGCGGACTCGAGGAACAGCTGCAGGCGTCCAGCCGCGTCCCGCTCTCCGGGCTGGCCTTCGCTCGCACTGGGGACGTAGCGCATGATCTGGCCATGCCTGGCGGCGCCGCCGGCCGTGCAGGTGAAGTACATCTCGTTGTCGCCGAAATGGATGCCCTCGCCGCGCGCGAAGGTGGCCGCGCCGGCCTTGGCGCCGCGCAGGCGCAGGTCGTCGTCGGGGCTCTCGACGCCGTCGAGATCGATCCAGACGACCTCCTTCCAGTCGCCCTGGCGCCAGACAGCTTCGCCCTGGTTGCTGGTGTTCACGCCCGCCGGGGCGTCACGGAACGCCAGCGCCTGCAGCTTACCGCCCTCATGCAGTTGGCCCCGCGCGTTGGGGAGGAAGCGGTAGAACAGGCCCGCGGTCCCGAAGCTGTCCTCGGTCATGTAGACGATACCCGTGCGGGGATCGACGCAGGCGGCCTCGTGCTGGAACCGGCCCATCGCCTTCAATGGCGCGGCCTGGACGAGGCCCCTTGACCTGGCCGGCACCTCGAACACCCATCCATGGTCCTTCGAGCGGCCGTCCGCCGCCTTGAGGGTGGTCTCCTCGCAGGTGAGCCACGATCCCCAGGGGGTCACGCCGCCGGCGCAGTTCACGGCCGTGCCGACGAGGCTGAGATGCTGGCTCACGAGGGTCTGTTTCGCGACGTCGTAGACCAGGGTGGTCGTGCCGCCCGGCAGCGCGTGGCCGTCGGCCACGTCGTAGGCCTTGGAGATGTCGATGTGGGGCGACAGCCGGCGCGCCAGGCCGCTGGGCCCGTAGTTGACGTCGCCTGGCTTCAGCTCGTGATTGCGGACGAGGGCGACCCGCGAGCCGCCCAGCGGAAAGCAGCCCATGCCGTCGGCCTTGTAGGGGACTTCCAGGCCGTCGCTCATCATCTCGCCGAACCGCGACACCACCCGGTAGGCGAACCCTGCGGGCAGGTCGAGGATCCCATTGGGATCGGCCACCAGCGGCCCGTAGCCGGCGACCTCGTTGGCGTAGGTCTGGTCGGCCGCCCCCACCTGGGCGCTGGCCAGCCGGGCGTAGCCGACGAACGCCAGTCCCGCTGCGGCGGCGGAGATGACGGAACGGCGTGTGGTCAGCATTCGCGGAGACTCGCATGGGTGAGCGTTGCCACCGTCCTACCGAATGTGACGCTGCGGCCCTACGGATTATGCCGCTTGGCGTAAGAGTGTCCGCCGCCGGCCGTGTCTTCGGCGGGTCGGTGAGGGGACCCACCTTCGTGTGCATCGGCGCAAGGCCCTGACGGCGGCGCGCAGCACATCGAAACGAGGTCTGTCATGAGCACTCAACAAAAGGTCGCCGTCATCACCGGCGCCTCGCAAGGGATCGGGGCTTCCCTGGTCAAGGCCTATCGCGACGCCGGCTTCCGGGTGGTCGCCAACTCCCGGTCGATCGGCTCGTCGAACGACCCCGACATCCTGACGATCCCCGGCGACATCGGCGACCCCAAGGTCGCCGAGCAGGTGATCCGGGAAGGCGTGGCGCGGTTCGGCCGCATCGACACCCTGATCAACAACGCCGGCATCTTCACGGCCAAGCCGTTCACCGAGTTCACCGCGCAGGACTGGGCGGCCAACATCGGCACCAACCTGGCCGGCTTCTTCTTCGTGACGCAGGAGGCGATCCGGCGGATGGAAGCCCAGGGCTCGGGCCACGTGGTGCAGATCACCACCAGCATCGTCGACCAGCCGATCAACGGCGTTCCGGCGGTCCTGGCCTCGATCACCAAGGGCGGCCTGCAGGCGGCGACCAAGTCCCTGGCCATCGAATACGCCGGCCGAGGCGTCCGGGTGAACGCGGTGGCGCCGGGCATTATCAAGACGCCGATGCATCCGCCCGAGACCCACGCGGGCCTCAGCGCCCTGCACCCGGTCGGCCGCATGGGCGAGATCCAGGACATCATCGACGCCGTCCTGTTTCTGGAGAACGCTCCGTTCGTGACCGGCGAGACCGTCCACGTCGATGGCGGCCAGGCAGCCGGCCACTGGTGATCGCTCGGGAGGCGCCGCGAAGCGCCTCCTCACCCCTTTGCGTTTTCAGGACGGAGACCGGCCATGCCGATCGTCAACATCATCATCACCCGCGAGGGTTCCGCGCCCGGCCGCACCGCCGCCACGGCGGACGAGAAGGCCCGGCTGATCAAGGGCGTCAGCGAGCTGCTGCTGGAGGTTCTGGGCAAGCCCCTGGACGCCACCTTCGTCACCATCCAGGAGGTGGAGCTAGAGAACTGGGGCTGGGGCGGCCTGCCGGTCGAGGCGTTCCGGAAGCAGCGCGCCGCGCCCGCCGCGCCCGACACGTGACCTGACGCGGTTCACCGGCCGGCTGCGCCCGCCTCCATCCGGCTGGCTTCCCGGGCCAGGCGCGAGAACTCGGCCCGGAGCCGAGGCGTCGCGAAATCCACGAAGGCGCGGACCTTCGGGGCCGACAGGCGGAAGGCCTGCGTGAGCAGGTGGACGGGCAGGGGCGGGTGTTCGGCGTCCGCCAGGACGATCTGCAGCTCGCCGTCCCGGACCCGATCGGCCAGATGGTAGGAATAGAGGCGGGTGACGCCCAGGCCCTCGACGGCGGAGGACACCGCGGCGCGCACCGTGTTCACCAGGATGCGGGGCGTGAAGTTCACGGTCCGCGAGGCTGCCGAGCCCGCCGCCGGGGGGAAGGTCCAGCTGTCGAGACCGAAGTTGGACATGGCCACGATCTGATGCTTCGCCAGGTCGCCCGGCTCCGCGATCCGCGGATGCTGGGCCAGGTAGCGCGGGGCGGCGGCCACGACGCGGCGGATATCGGCGCCGACCTTGACGGCGACCAGCGAAGAGTCCGGCAGGTCGCCGACCCGCAGGGCCAGGTCGACCCCTTCCTCGATCAGGCTGACATGCCGGTCCAGGAACAGCATCCGCACCGAGACCGCGGGATGGGCGCGCAGGAACGCATCGACGATCGGGCGCAGCATCTCCTCGCCGGCGATCGGGGGCGCGGAGATGGTCAGGATCCCCTGCGGCGCCGAGCGCTCGCCGACCGCCTGGAGGTCGGCCTCCTCCAGGTCGGCCAGGATGCGGCGGCAGGCGGTGACATAGCTTTCGCCGGCCGGGCTGAGGCGCATGGCCCGCGTGGTGCGATGGAGCAGGGGCGCGCCGACGTGGTCCTCCAGGGCGGCGACGGCGCGACTGACCGCTGCCGGCGACCGCTTAAGCGCCCGCCCGGCGGCCGCCAGGCTGCCCTCGTCCACGGCGATGACGAAGACCTTCATCGCATCTAGGCGATCCAAGCACGTCCTCCCTCAGATGGTCCCGGGAACAATAGGCCCCCTCTTACCCGTAGCAATCGATTGCAAACGGAGCTTAGGTTCGGGCTGCGTCCGCCACGCCGAGGGGTGGGCGCGAAGCCTCTTGAGCCAAGGCCGGTGAACTGACGTGAGTCCGCGCAAGACGGGGCGCGATCCGACGCAAGCGGTGACGATCCGGGAGGTCGCCAGCCACCTCGGCGTCTCGCCGTCGACGATCTCGCGGGCGCTCGCGCGTCCCGAACTGCTGAACGCCGAAACGCGGGCGCGCGTCCTCGAGGTGGTGGAACAGCTCGGGTATCAGCCCAACCTCATCGCCAGGAACCTGCGGCTTCAAGAGACGCGGCTGCTGTTCGTCATCGTGCCGACCCTCAGCCCCTTCTTCCTCGAGGTCTTTCGAGGCGTCGAACGCGGGGCTCGGGAATGCGGGTACGCGGTGCTCATGGGGCATACGGAACGGGACGCCGCCCGCGAGCACCTGTTCCTGGACCAAGTGGCGAGCCGGCGCGCCGACGGCGTGATCCTGGTGACCAGTTCGGACTCCGCGGCGCTGCTGGCCCGCAGGAAGCGGATGCCGCCGGTGGTCGCCGCCCTGGAGGAGGTCGACGGGCTGGACGTGCCCACGGTGCGGGTCGACCACCGCAGGGCGGCCATGGACGCGACGAACCACCTTCTGGCCCTGGGCCATCGCCGGGTGGCCCACATCGCGGGCCCGGAGACCCAGACCATCGCCGGGCACAGGCGCGACGGCTTCCAGGCGGCGATGACCGAGGCGGGCCTCGATCCGCACGCCTATCCCTGCCTCTCGGGGAACTACGCCGTGGAATTTGGCGAGGCCGCGATGGAGACCCTGCTGACGTGCAATCCGCCGCCAACGGCCGTCTTCGCCGCGAACGACGAGATCGCGATCGGCGTCATCCGCACGATGAAGCGCGTGGGCCTGCAGGTTGGGCGGGACATCTCGGTGATCGGCTTCGACGATCAGCGGATCGCCACCCTCTACGAGCCGCCGCTGACGACCATGAAGGTTCCGACGGAGGAGCTGGGCTATCGCGCGACGCTGCTGCTCGTCGACCTGCTGCGCGGCAAGACCGACGAGGCGGACACGGTGCTCCCGACGTCGCTCGTCATACGCGCCACCACCGGCCAGGCGCCGTCCTGACGCCCGCAGTCGGGGGCTAGCTTCCGCGGGCGGCGTTCAGCGCGGCGACGGCTTCAGCGGCGCGGCGGCCCACGTCCTCAGGGCTCATCCCGGGCTTGTAGAGGTCCGAGCCGAGGCCGAAGCCGCGTGCGCCCGCCGCCCACCAGTCGGCCATCTGGGCAGGCCCGACGCCGCCCACGGGAATCACGACGGCGTCCGCCGGAAGCACCGCCGTCATCGCCTTCAGGTGGCCGGGACCGTAGCTGGCCGCCGGAAACAGCTTCAGATGCCGGGCGCCATGCGTCAGGGCGGCGAAGGCCTCGGTCGGCGTGCAGAAGCCGGGGAGGGGGGTGAGGCCGCGTTCCAGCGCCCGGGCAATGACCGCGCCGTCCACATTCGGCGACACGGCGAGCGTCCCGCCGGCCTCGGCGACAGCGTCCACCTCGCCCGAACGCAGGACCGTGCCCGCGCCCCAGGTCATGCGACCGCCCATCGCCTGCAGCGCCGCGATACTGGCCAGCGGATCGGGCGAGTTAAGCGGCACTTCCACCAGGCGCACGCCGGCGGCGTGCAGCGCCTCGGTCACGGAGACGACCTCGTCCGGGCGTACGCCGCGCAAGATCGCCACCAGCGGCATTTCGGCGAAGGCGTGTTCGAAGGGGATCACGAGACGAGCGCTCCATCAGACAAGGCCGTCAATCCGGACAGCACGGCCGCCTCTCCGTCGTAGACGCTGGCGTCGTAGCCTGCGGCGCGCAGCGCGCGCAGATAGCGCGCGGAAAGCTGCAGGCCGCCGACGATCGCCACCGGCGTCTGCGGCGCCACGCCAAGGAGGGCCGGCGTCGAGGCGATTTCCGCGCCGATCAGCAGCCCGGAGAGATAGGACTCTGCGAGCGCGGGCCGCATGTCGCCCCCGACGACCCGGGCGCGGGCGGTGAACAGGCGCGAGGCCAGCGCGCCGCCGTCGCCGGCGGCCGCGAGCCCTTGGTCGAACGCACGCTCGTCATCTTCGGCGTCGCGCACGCGCAGCACGCTGTGCTTGCGAAGCAGGTCGAACAGTTCGCCCGTCATCGATGTGACGAAGCGTTCGATCCGGCCGTCGACCAGCCGCACCCACTTCGCATGCGTCCCAGGTTGGCAGATCAGGTGCTCGCCGCGCAGCCGGGCCGGATCCGCCGCGGCCCAGCCGAGCACCTGGGTTTCCTCGCCGCGCATGACGTCGGGACCGCCGTCCCGGCGCGTGCAGCGCAGCCCCGGCACGATCCAGACGGAGGGCCCGGCCATCTGCACCCGGCACAGGCCTCGGCGCAGTCGCGCCAGGTCCACGGGGCAGTCGAGGTAAGGCGCGTGCGCCAGGCCCAGGTTCGAGCCGATCATGCCGCACAGGATCGCGGGGAGGTCCTCCGCGTCCATCTGGGTGCGGATGGTGTCCGCAAAGCGCTTGGCGGCCTCGCCCTCGGCCAGTCGGCCGACGCCGAGCGCGAACTCCCTCTGTCCGGACGCGCGGCCGTCCTCTCCCACGATCCAGGCGCGTGTGTTCGTCGTGCCCCAATCAACGGCGAGAAACCGAGACTTCATACAGGTCATCCCGCCAGCACCGCTATGCAATCGTTTGCAGTCGCGCACTATACGCGCGATTTCGTTGCAGGCCAGTACGGGCCTCCAGGTCAGCGATTGGGTCGCAGGGACGGGTCGAGCGTCTGGGCGAGGGCCTTGCGGGCGCGGTAGATCCGGGTCTCGACGGTCTTGACGGTGACCCCGAGGATCTCGGCGGCCTCCTGTTGTGACAGTCCTTCGATGGCGGTCAGAAGCAGAGCTTCCTTCAGCGCCGTCGGGAGACGGGCGATGCCGCGATCCAACTGCGCCAACCGCTCGCGGTCCAGCAGCGCCGCCTCCGCGTCCGGCTCGGGATCGGGGTGCTCGTGGACGCCCGCGTCCTCCAGGCCGCGGTCGCCGAAGATCATCCGGCGGAAGGCCAGCCGTCGGCCGCGGTCACGCGCCTTGTTGATGGCGATGGTGCGCAGCCAGGCGCCGAACGGCCGCGCCGGGTCGAAGCGCGGGAGGGCCGCCCAGGCCGCGATGAAGGCCTCGTGCGCCGCTTCGCGCGCCTCCTCGGGATCGCCCAGGTAGCGACGGAGCAGGCCGTAGAGCCGGTCCTTGTGGCGGCCAACCAGCACGGCGTAGGCGCGCTCGCTGCCGCCCGCCGCCTGCCGCGCCAGGTCGGCATCGGTCGGCTCGTCGGGCGGGGTCACGAGTTCTCGTCAGTCAGCGCCTTCACCACGGTGTCGTCGAAACGGGCCGCCTGATCGGGCGTCAGCACCTGGCGCATGGCCAGGACGTGCAGGATGGTCTCTTTCTGCAGCTGCCCCATGGCGCGGTGGAAGCGGTCCACGGCCTGCTGGACGGCGGGCGAATAGGCGTGCTCGTGCTCGATGGCCCGGGCCAGGTCGGCGTTCGCGGCGCGCATCTCGGTCTCCAGCGTGCGCCGCCGGACCGCGAAGTTCCGCTCGAGGCCGGCGATCCGCCGCTCCTGCTCGGCGGTGAGATGGAGCTTCTCGTGCACCATCTCGTGCAGCGGCGGCTCCTCGTGCATCCGCGAGACGATGTACTGCGCGCCGCCCCAGGCGCCGGCGAAGGCGGCGGCGACCGACAGCGCGAGGGTGATCAGCAGGCCGCGGGCGAAGCTCAACCCCGGCCCTCGAGCAGGGTCGAAGGCGCCAGGTGCGCGCCGGTCGAGAAGGTGTCGAAGCGATGGGGCTGGGTCAGGGTCGTCGCGGCGGCCATTCCACCGGCGGCGACGCCCACGACCAGCGCCAGGCCGACCGACGCCGCGCGGATCGGCGTGAGGGCCCGGGAAGCCCGAAGCTCCTCGCGCCGCCGGGCCAGTCCGGCCAGCACACTGTCCTCGAACCCGTCGAGGGACGCGTCGGGCGCCTGCCGCGCCAGGCGTGCGAGCATGTGATCCAGATCGTTCGCCATCGGTCGTCCTCGGCCCAGCCTCAGTGGATATACGCCCGGGGAACGCCGATCCCGCAAGACGTCGCCGCGACGGCCGTGCTCGACACTTGAGGGATGGAGGCCGCGCCGTGCGTATCCCTTTCGCCTGGCGTGACCCTCCAAGAGCGGGAGGGCGCATCGCAAGGGCGCGGCGCGGCGGCGGGAGGCCTCGGATGAACATCGGTCAGGCGGCCCGCGCGTCGGGCGTCAGCGCGAAGATGATCCGCTACTACGAGCAGATCGGCCTGGTCCATCCGGCGGAGCGGACCGACAGCAACTACCGCAGCTTCGACGATCGCAACGTCAACGAGCTGCGCTTCATCAAGCGCGCCCGCAGCCTGGGCTTCTCGGTGGAGGAGATCACCAGCCTCCTGTCCCTGTGGCGCGACCGCACGCGGCCCAGCCGTGACGTGAAGGCGATCGCCGAGGAGCACGTCGCGGAGCTCGAGGGGCGCATCTCGGAGATGCAGGCGATGGCCGACGCCTTGCGCCATCTCTCCGGCTCCTGCGCGGGGGACGATCGCCCCGACTGC
>Ga0209257_1001807_pt1 | contig 23473 bp, 22 predicted proteins | sample AraplaCvi_mCL_r2_FD_184277 | JGI IMG/M metagenome (GOLD analysis project Ga0209257, IMG submission 184277) | Arabidopsis root microbial communities from North Carolina, USA - plate scrape MF_Cvi_mCL_r2 (SPAdes) (version 2) | ecosystem: Host-associated > Plants > Roots > Endosphere | place: USA...
AAGGCGCAGATTTCCATCGGATTTTCCGGCGCCTGACATCGCCGTTTTAGTTGCAGAGGCCTTCCCGTGATGAACGAGAACGATATTTCGAACCGATATGACGTGCTGGTGGTGGGCTTCGGTCCGGCCGGTGCAGTTGCCGCCGGCATGCTCGGCGCACGCGGACATTCCACACTCGTCGTGGATCGGCTGACAGATGTCTACGACAAGCCGCGCGCCATCGCGATCGACCACGAGATCCTGCGGCACTTTGACAATATGGGTATTGCTGACCAGGTGCAGCCGTACATCGCGCCGTTCACGGCCTCCCAGCATTTCGGTGCACAGGGACAACTTATCCGCCGCATCGACATGGTGCCCGAGCCCTATCCACTAGGCTACACGCCGAGCATGGTATTCACCCAACCGCCGGTCGAGGCTGTCATGCGGCAGCATGCCGAAAGCTTCGATTGCGTGACGGTCGAGCTTGGCACGGAAATGATCGGTCTCGATCCGCAGGCGGATGAGGTCTTCGCGACGCTGAAGGACGCCGCCGGCACGAGCCGGAAAGTCGCGGCGAAATACGTGATCGGCTGTGATGGAGCATGGAGCCAGGTACGCGAACAGTCCGGCATAAAGTTCGAGGACCTGGTTTTCGACGAACCGTGGTTGGTGGTGGACGTACAGGTTCATGAGGACGCCCTGGGCAAGCTGCCGCAGACATCGGCGCAGTTCTGCAATCCAGCACGGCCAACAAGCTACATCATGGGGCCGAAAAACCATCGCCGCTGGGAGATTATGCTCCTGCCGGGTGAAAATCCGCGCGAAATGGAAAAGCCGGAAAATGTCTGGCAGTTGCTGTCGCCCTGGCTGACTCCTGAAGACGGCGACCTCTGGCGCGCAGCTGCCTATCGCTTCCATGCACTGGTGGCTGACGATTGGCGCCGCGAGCGCGTGCTGATCGCTGGCGACGCCGCGCACCAGCAGCCACCGTTCATTGGGCAAGGCATGTGCCAAGGTCTGCGCGACGTTTCCAACCTCGTCTGGAGGCTTGATCGCATCCTGAAGGGACAGTCATCAGAAGCACTGCTCGATACATATACGGTTGAACGTAAGCGGCATGTGCAGACATTGACCGGCAAGATCAAGGCGATCGGCCAGACGATCTGCGAGCGCGATCCGGAAGCCGCTGCCGCGCGCGATGCCAAGATTCTCGCCGATGGCGGCGGCAAGCCGCTTACCATTACCCGCCAGGAAATCGTCCCGCCCATCGAGGATGGATTGATCGCAAAAGAGAGCACCCCGGCACGAGGGTTGCTCTTCCCGCAGCCGGCGATCGTCGAAGGCGCTTCTCCGCGCCTGTTGGATAAGTTCACCGGACCGGAGTGGCGGCTGGTTCTCGACGGTCGCCGGATCCGGGCCGGCGAGGGAGAAGCGCTGGCCAGATCGATCGATGGGATCGTGGTAAGGGCCGTCGCTCCTCAAGGAGATGATGCTGCCGATCCGACAGCACTTCGCGAAAAGGATGGCGTGCTTTCCGCCTGGTTTGACCGGCATGGCGTCATTGCCGCTCTCGTCCGTCCGGACCACTACGTTTTCGGCGCCGCCCAGAATGTCGAGACGCTTCGCCAGCAGATTGCAGACCTGAGCGCTCGCCTTGCCTGACACGCCTTTCGATAGAGACACCCTTTCAGGAGTAAGAGAATGAGACTTTCCACCGTCAAGATCGCTGGCCGCACCACCTGGGGTGTCGTTGAAGGCGATACCTTCCGTGATGCCGGTGCGGCACTCGCCGGCCGTTATGCCGACCTCAAGGCTGCGATCACCGCGAATTTCGCCGGTGTGGCCGAGGCCGCCGCTTCCGCAGCCGCAACGCCGATCTCCGAAGTCGAATGGTTGCCGGTCGTGCCCAATCCCGACAAGATCCTTTGCGTCGGCCTGAACTACGAGACGCATCGCAAGGAAACCGGACGCAGCGAGGTCGAAAACCCGACCATCTTCGCGCGTTACGCCAACAGCCAGACCGGCCATCTTGCACCGATCATCCGACCGAAGGTTTCGACCCATCTCGATTTCGAGGGCGAGCTCGCCGTCATCATCGGCAAGCCGGGCCGTTATATTTCCCACGACGAAGCGATGAGCCACGTGGCGGGTTATGCCTGCTATAACGACGGCAGCGTCCGTGATTTCCAGCACCACACGCACCAGTTCACGCCGGGCAAGAATTTCCCGGATACCGGCGCATTCGGCCCGTGGATGATGACGCCCGACGAACTCGGCCCGCTGGCCGACCTGCGCCTGCAGACCCGCCTGAATGGCGAAGTGGTGCAAGATGCGACCTTCGCCCAGATGATCTTCGATATCGCGCGGCAGATCGAATATTGCTCGACCTTTACGCGCCTGGAAGCCGGTGACGTCATCGTCAGCGGCACACCCGGCGGCGTCGGCGCCAAACGCACCCCACCGCTCTGGATGAAGCCGGGCGATGTCGTGGAGGTGGAGATCGACAAATTGGGAACGCTGCGGAATTCTATTGCCGACGAGATCCGCTAACCCGATCAGCGCGCGGCGACACACGATAACCTGGAGGAGGATAGTATGTTGAAATTTTCGAGACGCATGATCGTAGCTGGCCTCGGCTCGCTAATTGCTTTCGGGGCAGCAGAAGCTGCCGACTGGCCACAACGGCCCGTCACGGTCGTCGTATCCCAGGCCGCGGGGAGCAGCCCCGATGTTCTTGCCCGCATCATTACCGACAAGTTGTCCCGTACGCTGGGTCAGCAATTCATCGTCGAAAACCGGCCCGGTGCTGGCAACGTCGTTGGTACACAGTCAGTCGCTCGCGCCAACGCCGATGGCTACACGTTCCTGTTCGGCACCTCGGCAGCCCTGGTCACCAACCCCTTTACAGTCAAGTCGCTTTCTTACGACCCCGCAAAAGACTTCATTGCCGTATCCAAGGTGGCCCGCAGCCACCTGCTCCTGTTGGTGAACCCCAAAATTAATGTAAACAATCTGACCGAACTGCTTGCACTCGAAAAGGAAGCACCAGGTACGCTCAGCATTGCAGTAGACGGCCCCCGCAATATTTCCGGGCTGATCGCCCAATCGATTAACAAGCAGTCAGGCTCCAAATTTGTGCTGGTGCCTTACAACAACATCAACAACGCCGTGCAGGATAGCATCACCGGCCGAACCCCGGTGACAATCCAGTCGGCGTCAGTGGTCGAAGCGTTTATTAAAGATGGATCACTGCGTCCTATCGCTGTGGCTGGCAACCAGCGAGTTCCATCGCTTCCCGACGTGCCGTCGATCTCGGAGAACTTCAAGGATATCGATCTCCAGGGCTGGTTCATGGTGATGGCGCCCGCAGGTACACCTACGGCAATCATCGACAGCATGAGCAAGGCCATTGCCAAGGCACTTGCGGAGCCAGATGTACTTGCCCGCGCTCCGACGCTCGGGTTTGAGATCGAGAGCGGCGATATCGTGACGCCGGCAGGTGCAAAAGCCTATCTGGACGCGCAACTTGTTTCGACGGGAAAGGTCATTCATTCCCTTGGCATGGAGCCGAACTGAGCGGTTTCCCGTGACATGACGAGAAACGCGTATGAGGGACGAAACCATATGACCAGCCGACTGAAACATAACACAAAGTGGCTCATGGCACCTCAAAACTTTGCGGGCGGTATTGCACTTGTATCGATTGCGGCGATGGCCCTGTGGCTTACCCGCGATCTCGATCCGGGTACGCTCAGCGCCATGGGATCGGGCATGTTACCGCGTATTCTGGCATGGGCGGTTGGTCTTTGCGGGGTCGCGCTATTCGTATCGGCATTTCTGAAAAGCGGTGAACGTCTGGAGCGGGGAAATTTGCAAGGCCCGCTCCTGATCATCCTCGCAATCTTCGCGTTCTCGGCAACTATCCGGCCTTTGACCATCGGGCCGGTGACAACACCAGGTCTCGGCCTCATCGTCGCTGTTCCACTCAGCATCATCATCGGAGGTATGGCGAGTGCCGAAGCGCGGATCCACGAGCTTGTAGTGCTTTCGCTTGGGCTTACGCCCTGCTGCATGTTTGTGTTCTGCGATATGTTGAACCTTCCCATCCCGGTATTTCCGCAGGCGGCCATCGAAATATTTCCCGATGGCTGGTCTGCGAAATCGATATTGCGGATCTCGGCGCTGGTCATGATCGCAGCCGCCGTGGCGATCTTTTACACGGGCCGACAGCCCGGTCTAGCCGATCGCGGGGAGAGCGAGTGATGGAAACATTTCTTTCCAACCTGTCGCTCGGATTTTCCGTAGCGCTCGGACTTCAGAACCTTGGACTTGCCTTCCTGGGATGCCTTGTCGGTACGTTGATCGGTGTACTTCCCGGCGTGGGCCCGGTCGCCACGATTGCCATGCTATTGCCCATTACATTCAATCTCGATCCTACCGGGTCACTGATCATGCTTGCGGGCATTTACTACGGCGCGCAATACGGCGGATCGACCACTGCGATCCTGGTCAATATTCCCGGCGAAGCCACTTCAGTCGTGACGGCTATCGACGGTCACGAAATGGCGAAGAAAGGGCGCGCCGGAGCCGCCTTGGCGGTGGCAGCGCTCGGCTCGTTTTTCGCGGGCTCCGTCGCCACTCTCGTGATCGCTGCCTTGGGAGCGCCACTCACGCGGGTCGCTCTTATGTTCGGCGCGACAGAATATTTTTCCCTGATGATCATGGGGCTGGTGCTTGCCGTCGTTCTGGCCGGAGGGTCTGTCTTGAAGGCTGTCGCCATGATCCTGGTGGGCATACTTCTGTCGACGGTCGGTACCGATCTGGAGACGGGTGATGAGAGGATGACCTTTGGCTTGATCTTCTTGTCCGACGGAATCGATTTTGCCGTGCTGGCAATGGCGATCTTTGGGGTAGCCGAGATTATGCGCAACCTTGCGCAGCCGGAAAGCCGCGACGTCGTTAGAAAACCAATTGGTCGACTTCTGCCGAACCGCGAAGAGCTTCGCCAGTCATGGGCTCCGGTGCTCAGGGGAACGTTGATGGGATCCATACTCGGCATCCTGCCTGGGAACGGCGCAGTCCTGGCTCCTTTTGCCTCCTACGCAATGGAAAAGAAGCTTGCACAGGACCCCAGTCGCTTCGGGAAGGGCGCAATTGAGGGGGTCGCGGGTCCCGAATCGGCCAACAATGCCGGCGCACAAACCTCGTTCATACCTCTTCTGACGCTTGGAATTCCCGGCAATGCGGTCATGGCGCTGATGGTTGGTGCTATGACCATTCAAGGTATCATCCCCGGACCGCAGGTCATGACTGGCAATCCGAGCCTGTTTTGGGGCATGATTGCTTCTATGTGGGTCGGGAACCTGATGCTTCTGGTCATCAACCTTCCGATGGTCGGCCTATGGGTGCGGCTCTTGAAGGTTCCCTACCGGCTGATGTTCCCGGCAATCCTCGCCTTCTGCTGCATCGGCATATACTCGATCAACTCACTGCCGACCGATGTCATGTTTATCGGGCTCTTCGGACTTGTCGGCTACCTGCTAATCAAATGCGGCTTCGAACCAGCGCCTCTTCTGCTCGGTTTTGTGCTCGGCAAGTTGATGGAGGAGAACATGCGGCGAGCACTTATTCTCTCTCGCGGATCCCTTTCGACATTCATAACCGAACCGATCAGCGCAGGTCTGCTCATCGTTTCGGCCGTTCTCCTGGTCGCTGCAATTATTCCGAACGTTCGCAAGGGTCGCGATGAGATGTTTGTGGAGTGATGTCAACGCGTGCTGAACTTTCGCGCCGGTCGTGAATGCCTACCATATGATGGCTGCATCACGAGTATCGTTCAATCTCTTCGCGCGGGGCTACCTATTGAGTTCCTGACGGGACAGTCGGTGTGACGTCAACGTGGCCGTCGCCTGTGGAGTTGGGTAAATCAACGTTGGCGCCGCACTGGACGAAGAGCCGGTCGCAGTCTCGCCGGCCCAATCCGTTGACGATTCACCAGCTGCCATCGCTATCTCTGCAGCCGACTTCGCCGCACGAGCGAAAATAAAACTAGCTTAAACTGCATGACGGGTGGCACGTGGCTCCTTGGGCCCCTGCGATCCGGCCGAAATCCTCAACTCCACAGCGATAGGGGCGAATGCTGGAGGACGCCATCTGCCCCTGACGTCTCTGCTCGGCTTCGCTGCGGCGAGCACCGCGTTCGGTAATCTCCTCCGTTGTCAGGGGCAGTCTGCCAAGCGACTGTTGCTGTCTCGAGAAGGTCCGGTCGCCATCGAAAAGCGCACCGAGATCGTTGATGTGGCTATCCAGCATGTCGTTGCGAAAGATCGCAGGCAGACTAGCTGCTTGTCAGGAAGACGTCAATTCAAAGCAAGACGTAAAACTGCTCCTCGAAGAGTACCCTGGGTGGTGTGGACGGATCTGAGAAGATGAAACCCGCAGAGAGCGCGACGTCGCCTAAAGCCAAATAGATACACTTCTAAATTAATTTATAACCATCTGTCGTTTATATTTTCCTCTGGGATAGCGCGGCAATCGAGTTGGCGTTGCTCGGTGAGTTTCTTTCGGGGGGTTGCATGACCAGATTGTTGTGGTCTCTTTCTTTTCGCGCGCTTTTGACGGTCCTTGCGATCGTGCCGTTGGCGGCTGTTGCAGTGCTTGGTGCGATCGTCATCCGGGACGAGTACAGCAACTACCAGAAACTGAGCGGTGCAGCAGCGCTGGAGCGTCTGGCCGGAGCAGGCGGACAGCTCATGCTCGCCCTGCCGGTGGAAAGTGCATCCGCGCCGGATCAGCGCCCTCAGATGCGCCAGAAGACGGATACCGCCTATAAGGCGATCGTGGCAAGCTACGGCGACGTTATAGCAGCCGGTTATGACGATCAGATCCTGTCGAACATCAAGCGTGGCCTGGACGAGCGATATGCAAAGCTCAACGAATTCCGCTCCAAGGTGGATGCAGGCCCGATCGATGCGATGATGCCGCTCCTCTACATGCAGCCGATTTCCGCAGCATCGATCCAGGTTACGGCGCGTGCCGGCAACATCATGGAAGATCGTGACCTGCAGCAGGGCGTTACAGGCTATAACGCATTTCTGCAGTTCAACGAAGGTTATCTGGTCCTGAACCGGATCGGCATGCAGTACGCCAAGAACGGAACCTTGTCGCTTGAGGAGTTCGCGCGCCTCGGTGCCGCGACGACCCAGATTCGGATCTATGGCCAGCTCGTGCGCGAGTTCGTCAACCCTGCAGTCGTGGCGCGGCTGGATACCTTCATGCAGTCTCCTACCGGTCGCACGCTTCAGCAGAAGATCGACGATATGTCGAAGAATACCGCCTATACGCCGGCGCCCGCCGATCTGGACACCTGGACCAAGACGATGGCGGAGCGCCGCGATTTCGTCGGGCAATTGCTGGTCGATACCGCAGGCTCCGTCCACACCAATGCCGTGTCGAAACTTGAGGACGCCTATTCCTCCCTGGTGACTGCGCTGACGATGCTCGGTGTATTCGTCATCGTGGCGATCGGTCTGTCGGTCGCGATCGCGCGCCTGTTGTCCAAGTCGATCCGCCGGATCGGGGAACGGATGTCGAGCCTTGCGGCGGGTAATACGGAAGAGGCCATCCCCTATTCCGACCGCAAGGACGAGATCGGCGACATGGCCCGCTCGGTGGAAGTGTTCCGCGAAGCCGCCATCCGCAACTATCAGCTCGAGGCAGAAGCAGACGCGACCCGTCGTCGTTCGGAAGCCGAGCGGATCGAGCTACAGCAGATGACCGAGGCTGAAGCCGAGGCCAAGCTTACCCAGGCGACCGGCGCGCTGGCTACCAACCTGCGCCGCCTCGCCGATGGTGACATGCAATGCGAAGTGCATGATCAACTGGCGCCGCAGTTCGAAGGCCTGCGCCACGACTTCAACACTTCCATTCGCCAGCTGCGCGACGCGCTCTTGAGCGTTGGCAACTCGGTATCGACCGTCAACAGCGGCTCGAAGGAAATCTCGGACGCATCCGACAATCTGTCGAAGCGCACCGAACAGCAGGCCGCCTCGCTGGAGCAGACCGCCGCGGCACTGGAGGAGATCACCTCCAACGTCGTCTCGACGTCGAAGCGCACAGCCGAAGCCCGCGATGTCGTGCGGGATGCCCGCATCCGCGCCGACCAGTCTGGCCAGGTGGTCCGCAATGCGGTCGCGGCTATGGAGCGGATCGAGAAGTCGTCGCAGCAGATCGGCCAGATCATCGGCGTGATCGACGAGATCGCCTTCCAGACCAACCTTCTGGCGCTGAATGCCGGCGTCGAGGCGGCTCGCGCCGGTGAGGCCGGCAAGGGTTTTGCGGTCGTCGCGCAGGAAGTCCGTGAACTGGCACAGCGTTCGGCAAATGCTGCGAAGGAGATCAAGGGCCTGGTCTCGAATTCGGCCGTCGCCGTGTCCGAAGGCGTCAAGCTGGTCAGTGATACGGGCGAGGGGCTTGCGGCCATCGAGCTGCTGGTCCAGACGGTGACCTCGCACATGGATGCGATCGCCACGGCAGCCCAGGAACAGTCAGTCGGCCTTGCGCAGGTCAACACCGCCGTCAACCATATGGACCAGTCGACCCAGCAGAACGCGGCGATGGTCGAAGAGATGAATGCTGCCGGCGCCGGTCTTGCGCAGGAAAGCGCCAAGCTCAGCGATCTTCTCTCGCAGTTCCAGTTCGGCGGTGGTGGTGGTGCAGGCAGCCAGCTGCGCGACACTGCCGCCCGCATGCGGGCACCGGTAGCTACCCCGGCTCGTCCGGCTGCCCCAGCGCCGAGCCGCCCGGCGATCGTCCGCGCACCGGTCTCGCGCGGCAATGCCGCGGTTGCTCAATCGACGGATGACTGGCAGGAATTCTGAGAAAGCCATATGGGCGCCGCTGTGCATTCTCTTGAGAAGCATGGCGCGCCCGAGCCAAAAAAGGGCGGCCTGTGCCGCCCTTTTCTTTTCTGGGTGGTTGCAAATCTCCGCCTCTTACCAGGCGGGGTCTTTCACCGCCTCGTAGGCCTTCAACTCGTTGTTGTAGAGTTCGCCATCGATCCGCTCGACCTTGCGCATATAGATGACGATGCCGCCGGATTCGGCATAGATCGTCACCGGTCCGCGCGGGCTGGCCATTGTGTGCATTGGCGGCTGCCACAACTTTGGTAACGTCGGCCTACGTTCGAGATACGCGGGCAACGCCATGAGGATGTGCTGCTGCTTCATGAAGCCGCCCAGCCGGAGAACGCTCATGGTTTTAACTAACCGATTAGGTTCTGTTCGACCGCCGCCGGATTGCGGTACAGTGCCGATCTTACCGGACGGAACTTCATCGTGATGGGAGAGAGCGACCAGGACTGACACGCTCGACGCCGAAGATCTCGTCGCTTCAGGAATTTGGTGAAGACCGGAACGGGTCTCTGCACGTCCTCGTCATCAATGCGGGAGTCATGGTGATACCGGAACCGCAACGGGTTGCGAAAGGACGGGAGTTCAGTTCGCCCTTAACTATCTTGGACCCGTTGCGCTTGGGCCACGGGCGCATCTCGCCGCGGCGAACGTGGCCGGGGCGTCGCCGCCGCCGCTTCGTCCTAAATCTGTTCGCGCGCCTGTTATAGGGCGACCCGGACTTGCAACGCGTCTCCATGATCTGCATTCGTCTAGCCTGATATGGGCAATTCTTGCCGCATCCCGAGACGAGCTATGACAGTGCCGATAACCGTTACCGCGTCACGGTCCTCATCTCCACGCCACGCTACGATCTGATCTGGACGAATAAGCACAAGCGGTTTCTCATAAAGGTCGAAGAGTCGATCTTGATCGATGTCCAGAACGGTCAGATCCATGCCGCATTTTCTTGCCGCTGCGATCAGCGCCTCACCTTTTGACAGGGAGGGCCGAAGTCTCAGAAGCGTCCATTCAAATCCAAAACGGTCAAAAAGCGATGTGCGTGGATCCAGCCAGAAATGGGGTGCCCTTCCACCAGGTGCGGCACTGGGTACATAAACATTCGGAAGATCGGGACCGGCTTCAATCTGCTCAGAAACGATGACCGGCGAATGGTCATAGCGCACCCCGAATGTCACCCCGGGTATGTTGAATTCGGATCTCCCGTGCGCCTCAAGATAGGCGCCAGCTTCGCGACGAACGGCTGTCCCGAGATCTGAATCCGCCTCAAGATTGGGGTCTGGCACATAGTTCCCGATGGATTCAGCAAACACTTTGGCAAAGCTAGTATTTCTAATCGCGGCTGGACGCCGCTCGAGCTCGTAGCTATCGAGAAGAGATGGCGATGCACCTCCTTTGACCACCGATGCGAGTTTCCAACCCAGATTGACTGCGTCGTCGACGGCAGTATTGTATCCGAGCCCCCCTGCGGGCGTGAAAAGATGAACTGCGTCGCCGCCGAGCAGAATTCGTCCCACCTGAAACTTCTCGGCGACAAGCGCGAAACCCGCCGTCCAACTGCCGCGAGAAAGTATTTCGGCCTCAACGGGGTAACCGACCACCGATCGGAAAATCTCCAACGCCTCCTCGTCGGAAATATCCTCTTCACTTTCGCCGCTTTTCAACTGCGTATGAAAAGCGAACTCTCCCTTGCCGTCGACCGCGGCCATGAAGGCTCGGCGCTCGGAATTGAACGCTACGTTCATCCATGCTGGGGAAAACGGGACCACCTCGTAGAACTGCGGGCACCGAAGATAGAGGGCAAACATTTTCCCGCCGAAGAAATCCCTCACAGCACCGCCATCACCTTCATATCGGATACCAAGAGTGCGTCTTACGAAACTCTTCGCGCCGTCTCCTCCGATGAGATATTTTGCGTTTACGAACCGGGTGTTGTCTGTGCCGACCTGAGTTGCGGCCACGGTAACCTTGTCGCCAACGTCTTCAAATCGGGCGACTCGCCAACCGTAGTTCACAGAGACATTGGGTATAGATTCTGCGTGTTCACGCAGAACACGCTCTACGAATTTCTGAGAGACACGATGGGGCAACTCGGCAGCGCTCCACGGTCCGGTCATCGTGGAGATCTTCTCGCGGGCTTCCTTGGCCGAAGGAAGGCGGAAGCGAGCCAGCTCGTGGCCGGCATACCGTGTGAAGTAGGCTATATCTGTTGGAAAATCCTCCGGCATGCCAAGCGCTCGGATCTCATCGGCAATTCCGAGCCGCCGAAAGTGCTCCATGGTTCTCGCCTGAGTGGCATTGGCCTGTGGGTTAAAAGCCGTCGAAGCCTTTTCGTCAAAAAGGATTGTGGAGACCCCCCGTCGTCCAAGTTCAAGAGCCAACACCAAACCGAACGGACCGCCGCCAGCAATCACGACGTCAAAAACTTCCTGAGTCATAGAGAGACCTCCCAATCAATGGGAGGAAAATAGTAAGGAAACCAGACCAATGTCAATCGGGTGGATCGGTATCTTTCTGCGTCTGGGCCTCGACATACTTCCCTAGAGCCTCGACTATAAAATCCACCAGTGCAGAACCGAGTTGGTCGCGCATTTCTTTTTCTGCAAAATCGAGACTGTCGTGGAACGCCTCCAGCCAGATGAGTCCCTTCTCCGTAAAACATACCAGCTTCGCTCGACCGTCATTGGGATCGCGTCGCTTTTCAATAAGCCCCGTCCGCTCCACCTGCTCGACCAGCTCGCTCATCGACTGCTTGGTTAGAGACGCCCGGCGAGCAAGCTCCGTTAACCGGGTTCCGTCTTCATCCAGGTTTCGGGTCAGGTTAATATGAGCTGCAGTGAGTTCGTCGTGGCCTTTTACCTTCAGATTCTCGATGATCTTGTTTTCGAAAATCCGGACCGCTTCGTTCATCCGGCGGCCGATGTTATTTCTGCGCCATACATTTCGAAAAATCATCCTGCATCACCTCGCTTACCTTCATTTACACGAGTAAGCTCGCGGCAAATATTTTTCCAGTCCGTTTCTCAAACTGATTGACACAAACCAGTCCCGCCCGATATGGTCAGGTTACCGTACTAACATGAAGCCTAGGAGGAGGCTTGTGGAGGTGAGATCATGGCGTCGATTGTTGTGCGACTTGGCGATGCGATAGCGCGCCACGTTCCTTCGCTTCACGCTGGACGGCTTCACGATAACTCATCAAGGCACGACAAGTTATTCGGCTAAGCGGATCACAGGGAGGATGCTCGAAAAATGGTGAAAGCGAACGGCGGACGGTCACTACAGACCCTGGTCGACGAGAAGCCTAATCTCGTTGAATATTTTCATAATGACACTCTTGCTCCTCATTACCGCGCCAGGACCGGTTTGACTGCAGCATTCATTCCGCCTGAGTTTACCAACTGGCGAGATGAGCAACGGGCATGGCGTGAATCCGCCATTCTCTTCGATCAGTCGCACCATATGCCCGAACTGATGCTCCGTGGCCCCGACGCCTTTCGATTGCTCGAGAAGCTCGGCATCAACAGCCTAGCGAACTTCACGATCGACCGGGCTAAGCAATTTGTTGCCTGCACACCTCGTGGCCATGTCATTGGCGATTGCGTCGTCTACAGACTTGGCGAGGATCAGTTCGAACTCATCAGTGGCATGCCGGTCCTGAACTGGGTGCAGTATAACGCGGAGTCCGGTGCTTACGACGTCACCATCGAGCGGGATGATCCCACACCTTACAATCCGACTGGCAGACGTTGGTTCTATCGTTTCCAGCTGGAGGGTCCAAATGCGGGCCATATCTTCCACGAAGTCGTCGACGGGGGTGCTCCGGAAATTGCGTTTTTCAGGACAGCGAAGGTAAAGATCGACGGATGCGAAGTCCTCGTTCTGCGTCACGGGATGGCGGGCCATCTCGGCGCAGAGCTTTCAGGTCCGTACGAAGACATGGAGAAGGTGCGCGCCGCTTTTATCCGGGTCGGGAAGAAGCACGGTCTTAAGCAGGGTGGCACGAAGACCTATTTCAGCACGATCTTTGAATTCGGCTGGATGCCATACCCCCTACCAGGAATTTATACGGGCGAAGAACTACGCGAATTCCGCGAGTGGTTGGCCGGCAATGGCTGGGAGGCGAACGCTCAACTCGGCGGAAGTTTCGTCTCGGACAATATCGAGGATTACTACGTCACACCATGGGATCTGGGTTACGGCCATATTCTGAAATTTGACCATGACTTCATCGGACGTCAGGCACTGGAAGCGCTGCCTGCAGAGAAACGGCGTCAGAAGGTCACGCTGGTGTGGAACCATGAAGATGTTGCAGCGATCTTCGCATCGGCGCTTGGTGACGGGCCGCGATACAAGGCTATCGATTTGCCTGTCGCCTACTACGGCTGGCCGCAATTCGACGAAGTTCGCGCCCTGGATGGAACGCTCGTTGGTCACTCATGTCATTGTGGCTACAGCAACAACGAGGGCGAGATGCTGTCGCTTGCTATGCTTAACCCTGAGGTCGCGACCCCGGGAACTGAGGTTATGGTCACATGGGGTGAGCCCGGTGGCGGTTCGCGCAAACCACATGTCGAGCGGCACCAGCAGTTCGAGGTGAGGGCGGTCGTTGCGCCTGTGCCCTACGCAAGCTCGGTTCAGAAGATGAAACGGGCCGCAATCAGCTGACAATCGCGCGGCGTTCGGCGCTTGGGCGCGACGAACGCCGGTACCATCCCGGTGGCCGATCGGCTCCGATCTGGCGCTTCCGGAATATTCGCATTTCAGATGCAAGCGGAAGTCGCCTGCGCGCGCAGGCGGGAGGATATCCTTGTGGCCATACCAAATGCAGTAAGTCCCGCTGACCAGAGCGCCGTGCTCCGTGGCTTTTCGGTGGAAGTGACGACGAGGGATGCCTCTAAGTTGTCGGAATTGTCGCATGCTGTCCCGAAAGGCACGATTATTTCAGTTCCATTTCTCTCGACCGAAAGCGATGCTGATCGCATTGCGGCGGCAAGAATGACCCGACAGGCCGGATATGAACCCATGCCTCATATTGCCGCCCGGCGTCTGAGCTCAGAGGCTGCGCTCTCGGCGATATTGTCTGACCTCGTGAACGAAGCGCAGGTAAGCCGGCTGCTCATTCTTGCTGGCGATGCCGACCCTCCCAGGGGCCCGTTCAAGGATACCGCGACGATTTTGCGGAGCGGTATCCTTGAACATCACGGCATCACGCATGTTTCAGTAGCGGGCCACCCGGAAGGACATCCAGTTCAGAGCGCCGCAATGTTGAACGCCACTCTGCTTGAAAAATGGCAAATTTTTGAAAAGGCGGGCACAGATTGGTCCATCTTCACGCAGTTCGCCTTCACCTCCCAAAACGTGCTTGCATGGATCGCTGAACTTCGCCATTCGGGTATTGCGGCTCCGATCCATATTGGGATCCCGGGCCCGGCAAGTGTGAAAACGCTTCTGAAATTTGCAGCGGTTTGCGGTGTGTCCGCTTCCACCGCAGTCCTCAAGAAATATGGACTATCGATTACCCAACTGTTGTCCAGCGCGGGGCCCGACGAACTAGTGGGCGAGTACGCTGCTGCCTTGGGTCATATGGGTTACGGCGACGTCCGCCTGCACTTCTATCCATTTGGGGGATTACTCAAAACAGTCAACTGGTTGGAAAACTATCGTAGCCCACACTGAATGGCCTGTATCGTCAGGAATCCGGACGATATTCCTGAGGATGAATTTCCCAGTGGGTGTCTGAACGGCCAAATATGGTGAAAATCTTGACATATTAGTACGGCATCCGTACCAATATCACTGGAGGAAGCGGCGCTTCAGCGCCAAAAGTCCCGGACGTTTTCCGGTTGGGAGGAACAACATGAAGACCAAAAGATTCAGGCTGTGTCTCGCCGCATCCGCGGCATTTTGCATGGTAAGCACGTTCGCTCATGCCGAGACTATTAAGGTCGGTGTCATCGCTACGTTCTCTGGCCCCAACGCTATCTGGGGCAAGCAATTTCGTGAAGCGATCGATGTCTATGTCGCGCAGCACGGAGACGAGGTTGCCGGTCACAAAGTTCAGTTCATATACAAGGACGTTGGGGGACCCAACGCAGACGCCAGCAAGGCGGCAGCCCAGGAACTCCTTGTTCGCGACGGGGTGAAGTATCTTGCCGGGTTCGACTTTACGCCGAACGCGGTCGCAGTGGCTCCGCTGACGAAGCAAGCCAAGGTGCCAACGGTAATTTTCAATGCCGCGACGTCATCGATCAACAAGCAGTCGGAGTTCTTTCTTCGCACGAGCTTCACCCTGACGCAGTTGGCACAACCGGCGGCGCAATGGGCTGCGAAGAATGGTTCCAAAAAAGCCGTAACTGCTGTTTCTGACTATAATCCCGGCATTGATGCGGAAACTGCCTTCTCAGCATCTTTCGAGAAGAACGGCGGAGCGGTTCTTGAAAAGATCCGCATGCCCTTGCAAACTAACGACTTCGCGCCGTTCATTCAGCGTATCAAGAGTTCCGAGGCCGACACCGTCTTCACATTCCTGCCAGTCGGGCCGGCAACCTTCGCTTTCACCAAAGCCTACAATGAAAACGGTCTAAAAGCTGCAGGCATTTCGTTCCTCGGCGGCGGCGAAACTGACGAGACGACACTGGACGCGCTGGGAGATCAGGCTATAGGCTTGGTGACAGCGTACCATTACTCGGATGTCCACGATTCCCCGCTCAATAAGAGCTTTGTCAATAAGCTGCAGGAACTACATCCGGGTTCCCGAGCCAATATGGCATCGGTCGGGGCATATGACGGAGTAGAGTTGATCTACCGGATGATCAAGGCCGCAGGGACGGACGGAGCAAAGGCGATCGAGGCGGCCAAGGGCATGGAATGGGAGAGCCCGCGTGGGCCGGTCAAGATGGACGCTGTCACGCGGACCGTGGTGCAGAACGTCTATCTTCGGCGGGTTGAAAAGGGCGCAGACGGCAAGCTGGTCAATCGCGAGTTTGCGACTGTCCCGAACGTACCGGACCTCGGCTTCAATCCCTGATCCACGGTGAGCGTGGCGGGAATGTTCCGCCACGCAACGTCCGACCTCGCAATTTCAGGTTAAAGAATGTCTCTCATTCTCAGTATCGTCGTCGATGGCGTCGCCTACGGAATGATATTGTTCATGATTTCCGTCGGACTTTCGATCACGATGGGGCTCATGCGCATTATCAACCTCGCTCATGGCGGGTTTGCCCTGCTTGGCGGCGCAGCTGTTCATCTGCTGACCACACGTTTGGACGTTGCGTTCATTCCGGCGCTCCTCGCCGCCGTTCTTGCGGTTGTTTTGGTCTCCGTGCTTCTTGAACGGCTGCTCTATCGTCACATCTATGGCTTCAACGAGTTGGGTCAGGTGTTGGCGACCATTGGAATCGTCTTCATCATGATCGCGACCGTCAATCTGTTTCTGGGGTCCACGATCCTGCCGCTTGGCGTGCCTGCGATTTTCACCACATCGATCGATCTCGGTTTCAGGACACTCCCGTTCCACCGTCTGGTCGTGATCATTTCCGGCTTGTTTGTGCTGGCCGGTCTCTGGTTGCTGATGGAAAAAACCAGGTTCGGCATCTACTTGCGCGCAGCTGTCGACAACAGAATTGCGGCCGCCTCGCTCGGCATCAACACGCCGCTTGTCTATCTTGTGGCATTCGCCATCGGAGCCGGTCTCGCGGCAGTCGGGGGCATTCTGGGTGCGGAACTTCTGCCGATTGAAGCCTATTATCCGCTGCGCTACATGGTGCTGTTCCTGATTGTTGTTTCTGTCGGTGGGCTAGGCAGCATTTCCGGCTCCTTCCTTGCTTCGATTGGCCTTGGGATTCTCGATACGGCTGGTCGCTATCTCCTGCCGGGCATCGGTACCATCTTCTTTTTCGTGGCGATTGCAGTGCTGCTTGCGCTTCGACCCAATGGTCTGATGGGGAAAGCACAATGATGACACCTGTCCTTTCCACGTCGCCAAGGCGCGTGACGACCGCCTTGCGCTTGCTCCTCCCGTCCGTTTGCGTTTTGGCCGGCGCAGCGCTTGCCTTCCTGATGTTTCCTTATGACCTGTCGTTTCTCACTCGGATCGTCATCATGATGATCTTCGTTGTGTCATTCGACCTGATCCTTGGGCAGGCCGGAATAGCAACGCTTGGTCACGCCGCGATGTATGGTTGCGGCGCTTATGCGGCTGGACTGATTGCGCTTCGCCTGTCCCCCGACCCGGTGCTCGGGCTGGTAGTCGGCGCCGTGGCTGGTGCCGTGATGGCGTGGATTTCCGGGCTTGTCCTGCTGCGCACCCACGGCATAACACTGTTGATGATTTCGATAGCAGTGACCATGGTTCTTCAGGAGGTCGCCTCCCAGGCTCGATGGCTGACGGGCGGCGCCGATGGCCTTGCCGGCATCACGGTTGGACCATTGCTGGGACTGTTCGAATTTGATTTCGTTGGACAGGTGGCTTTCATCTACAGCGTGTCCGTTCTTGCCGGCGTTTTGTTGCTGTGTCAGGTTCTGATCGGCTCGCCGTTCGGGCTCGCCCTTCGGGGCATTGAAGGCAGTGCAAGCCGGATGCGGGCAATCGGCACGCCGGTCTATCGCCGAAAGGTGACAGTCTATGTCATCGCCGGCGCAATTGCCGGGATTGCCGGTGCGCTTGCGGCCCAGGTGACAGGCCTGGTCGGCATCGAAGTCTTCAATTTCTCCCTGTCCGCCGATGTCATGGTGATGCTGATCCTGGGAGGAGCCGGGCGGCTTTATGGTGCGCTGATCGGCACATTGCTGTTCATGGTGGTTCATCACGTCGCGGCAAGTATCGATCCCTTCAATTGGCTTTTCGTGATCGGCTTCATGCTTCTTCTCGTCGTGTTCGTACTGCCGAAAGGCATGGTTTCGTTGCCAGGTCGTGTGACGCGATTGTGGAGGAGGGCGTGATGGGCGATGGACTGGTTATTGCCGGACTTTGCAAAAATTTCGGAGGCCTTCAGGTTGCGCGGGACCTGACCCTCACCTTGCCGCAAGGCTCGCGCACCGCATTGATCGGGCCGAATGGTGCGGGCAAGACGACCTTTGCCAATCTCCTCACCGGTGTCCTGAAACCGACATCGGGCGAGATCGTGCTGAATGGTCAGGATATCGGCTCGCTGAATGAAGCAGCTCGGGTGAGGGCAGGTGTCGCGAAAACCTTTCAGATCACCAATCTGTTTCGCGACCTCACGGTTCGCGAAAACCTGCGGCTTCCGATATTGGAACGGGAAGGGCGCACGCATCATATCTTTCGCCGGGCGGACGGGTGGCCGGATATCGAGGCTGAAATTGCCGGCTTGCTGCAGGATCTCGACATCCAGTCATTGGCCGACAAGCCGGTAGGTGGCCTGGCTTATGGGCAACAACGAATGGTGGAACTGGCACTGACGCTTGCGGTAAAACCGAAGGTTCTCATATTGGATGAGCCGGCAGCAGGCGTCCCCTCCACCGAGAGCCATCTGATCGTGGGGGCCATCAAGCGGCTTCCGCCGGACCTGTCGGTTCTCATCATCGAACATGACATGCAACTGGTGTTCGAGGTTGCAGACCGCATTATCGTACTGGTGAATGGGGCGATCCTGATGGAAGGCACGCCCGCCGAGGTTGTCGCCAACACGCAGGTTCGCGAACTCTACCTGGGAGCGGGCCATGTCTGACATTCTTCTGGAACTGAACGGCGTTGTTGCTGGCTATGGCGACACGCATATCATCCGCAATGTTTCTCTGAGCATTCGGAAAGGCGAGCGGGTCGCTATAGTTGGAAGAAATGGCGTTGGTAAAACGACCCTGCTTTCCACCATCATGGGTCAGACTCGGCAACACGCAGGAAGTATCAGACTTAAAGGCTCAGCTATCGACACGCTCAACTCGCATCAACGGGCGAGACTGGGGATTGGCATCGTGCCGCAAACCCGGGACATCTTCGGATCGTTGACGGTTGAGGAGAACTTGGTTGCGGGACTGCGTAATGGGTCAACCGTCGAAGAGGCTTTCGATCTTTTCCCCCGGCTAAAGGAGCGTCGATCTAACGGCGGACGTCAGCTTTCCGGAGGCGAACAGCAGATGCTGTCGATAGCGCGCGCCCTGCTGGTAAAGCCTGAAATCATATTGCTGGATGAGCCGCTTGAGGGGTTGGCACCGGTTATATGCGAAATGCTGATGGATGTGTTCCATAAATTGGCTGGTCAGGGTCAGACGATTGTTCTGGTGGAGCAACATGTCGGTCTGGCGCTCAACTTTGCAGAGCGCGTTATTGCGCTCGACCAAGGCAAGATCGTCTTCGAGGAGCAAACTGCGACGCTAGCGTTCAATCGTACAGAACTGGACCGGTATATCGGGCTTTCCGCCAAATAACCCGGACGTGCGATCGTTTATACATGGCCGCGTTGAAGTATTCGATAAACTGAAGCCCCTGGCGGTAGGTCGGCGAGAACTTGTTAAATGGCCACAACAGACACGAGGATAGAATGAAGAACTACGTCTTGATGGTCTCCTGCGATACGGCCCGCGGCATTGTGGCTGCCATTTCGGGTTACCTGGCGGAGAACGGTTGCAACATCGTCGACAGTTCGCAGTTCGATGATTTCGACACAGGCCGCTTCTTCATGCGCATCTCCTTCATCTCAGAGGAAGCCGTTGGCCGAGAGGCGCTGCTGGAAGGTTTGAAGCCGATTGCCGAAAGGTTTTCGATGCAGGTCGAAATCCACGATGCCACCACCCGCATGAAGGTGTTGCTGATGGTCTCCCGTTTCGGCCACTGCCTCAACGATCTGCTCTATCGCTGGAAGATCGGTGCGTTGCCTATCGACATCGTCGGCGTCGTCTCCAACCATTTCGAGTATCAGAAGGTGGTCGTCAATCATGATATTCCCTTCCATCACATCAAGGTGACAAAGGAGAACAAGCCGCAGGCCGAAGCTCAGCTTCTCGATCTCGTCGATCAGACTGGCACCGAACTGATCGTGCTCGCCCGCTACATGCAGGTGCTTTCCGATTCGATGTGCCGTAAGATGTCAGGCCAGATCATTAACATCCACCACTCCTTCTTGCCGAGCTTCAAGGGTGCAAACCCTTACAAGCAGGCCTATGAGCGTGGAGTGAAGCTGATCGGTGCAACGGCGCATTACGTGACAGCTGATCTCGACGAGGGCCCGATCATCGAGCAGGACACAGCCCGCATCACCCACGCGCAAAGCGCCGATGACTATGTCTCGATCGGCCGCGACGTGGAGAGCCAGGTTCTGGCGCGCGCCATCCACGCCCATATCCATCACCGCACCTTCATAAACGGCAACCGCACCATTGTCTTCCCGCCAAGCCCAGGCTCCTACGCTTCCGAGCGGATGGGGTGAAAACCATGGCGCTAATCATCGATGGAAAGGCGGCAGGCGCCGGCGTGATTGCCAAAGTTACCGCCGCGGTTTTGAAGTTGGAAGCTTCCCATCAAAAGAAGCCCGGTCTAGCGGTCGTCATCGTCGGTGACGATCCGGCAAGCCAAGCATATGTCGCCGCCAAAAGCAGGATGGCGAAGCAGTGCGGATTCCACTCAGTCCAGCACACGCTGCCCGAAGAAATAACGCAAATCGAATTGCTGTCTCTGATCGCAAGACTGAACACCGATCCGGATATTGACGGTATACTTGTCCAATTGCCGCTTCCAAAGCATCTGGACAGTGAGAAGGTCACTCAAGCCATTCTGCCTGAGAAGGATGTCGACGGGCTACACGTTATTAATGCGGGTAAGCTCGCAACGGGTGATCTCACCACGGGGCTTATTCCTTGTACGCCGTCGGGCGCCATGTTGCTGGTTGGCCAAACACATGGGCCCGATCTTTCAGGACTGAACGCGCTGGTAATCGGCCGTTCGAATCTGTTCGGCAAGCCGATGGCGCAACTTTTGTTGAACGCCAATGCGACCGTAACGATGGCGCACTCAAAAAGTCCGGACCTACGATCGTTGGCACGTCAGGCGGATATCCTCGTTGCTGCCGTGGGACAGCCGCGAATGGTGAGAGCTGACTGGGTGAAGCCAGGCGCGACGGTCATTGATGTCGGGATCAACCGCGTGGCAGCACCTGAGAAAGGCGAGGGGAAAACAGAGCTTGTTGGCGATGTGGACTTTGAAGAAGTCGCGGCTGTCGCGGGCGCCCTTACGCCGGTTCCAGGTGGTGTTGGCCCCATGACGATCTCCATGCTGATGGCCAACACCTTGACCGCAGCTCGCCTTTCCGCAAGCGCTTGACCCAAATAAAACTGTGCCGGAGGCATGAACGATATGCGTGAACCATTTATCTACAAAGGCACAATCCCTCGCATAGTGTTTGGTGCCGGAACCGTTGCTCGGGTGGCGGACGAACTCCTCAACCTCGGTCGGCAAAAGGCTCTAATCCTGTCCACTCCCAACCAGGAAACGGAGGCGAGAACGCTCGCGGAACGTTTGGGCGCCGTCTGTGTGGGGGTCTTCAGCGGTGCAGCAATGCACACACCCGTCGAGGTGACGCTCGAAGCGCTTCAAGTTTTCTCCGACAGAGGTGCGGACTGCGTCATTTCATTTGGTGGAGGTTCAACGATCGGATTGGGCAAGGCCATCGCCTACAGAAATGATGCCCACCATCTCGTCGTTGCCACGACCTATGCGGGCTCCGAGGTTACTGCGATCCTCGGACAGACCGAGAACGGCGTCAAAACGACCGTCCGGGATGCATCGATTTTACCCGAAACGGTGATTTACGATCCTGAGCTGACTTACAGCCTCCCTGTGAACATGACGGTGACCAGCGGGCTCAACGCCATCGCCCATGCCGTGGAAGGATTGTACGCGCAGGATCGCAACCCGATTTCCTCGATGATGGCGATGGAGGGCATAGCCGCCTTGCACGCGGCACTGCCTGCCATAATTGGTGATCCCGGAGATCCGGCGGCCCGCACCGACGCGCTCTATGGCTCCTGGCTGTGTGGCGTCGTTTTGGGTACGGTCGGAATGGCATTGCATCACAAGATCTGCCACACGCTAGGCGGCAGCTTCGACCTGCCTCATTCAGAAACGCACGCCATCCTTCTTCCTCATACAGTGGCGTATACGGAAGAGGCGGTACCGCACCTGCTGGCGCCGGTCGCCGCGCTGTTGAGGACGGATCGCGCGGCGACCGGGCTTTACGATTTCGCGTTCGGCATCGGCGCGCCGACAAGGCTCAAAGACTTCGGATTGACCACCAGGGACCTGGACAGAGCGTCAGATATTGCGATGCGAAATCCTTACTGGAACCCCCGTCCCCTGGACCCTGTGGCAATCCGAGAGATGCTTCAGATGGCATGGGAAGGGGCGAGGCCCGGTTCGTCATGAACCTGGAGGCTAGAGCAATTCGCATCAGGAACCCAATTGCTCATCCTCTTGGCGGACAGACATCAGGATGAAGGAAAGGCGATACACGCGCGGAGGACAGATATGACAAAATACTTTACCGAAGACGCTTCCGTTGGGGCCGTAAACGAGCGTATGGCCGCCAATATCGATCCTCGGATGAGAAACATCATGACTTTGCTCGTGAAGCATCTGCATGCCTTCATCAAGGAGGCGCAGATCTCTCAACAGGAATGGGAGACCGCGATCAAGTTTCTGACGGATACCGGAAAGATCTGTTCGCAGGAACGGCAGGAGTTCATCCTGCTTTCAGACACCCTTGGTGTATCCATGTTGGTGGATGCGATCAACAACCGCAGAGAGCCAGGCGCCACTGAAAACACCGTGCTTGGGCCGTTCCACGTTTCCGGAGCTCCCCTTCGTGCAATGGGCGAACGTATTACGCTCGACGACAAGGGCGAGAGCTGCCTATTCGAAGGGATCGTGGTCGATTTGGACGGAAATCCGGTCGAAGGCGCAATCATCGATGTCTGGTCGGATAACGCGGAAGGCTTTTACGACGTGCAGCAACCTGGCGTCCAGCCGAAGTGGAACAACCGCGGCACCTTCGTGACGGGCGCCGACGGGCGCTACAGCTTCATCGGGATCAAGCCAGTTTCGTATCCCATTCCAGACGACGGGCCTGTGGGCCAAATGTTGAAACATCTCGGCCGGCACCCGTTTAGACCCGCACATATGCACTACATTGTCACCGCCCCCGGCTTCCAGAAGGTTGTAACGCATACTTTCGTTGGCGACGACGGCTATTTGTCATCCGATGCGGTCTTCGGTGTCAAAGCCACGCTGATCGCGCCCTATGAGCGTGTCGTCGACGGTCAAACCGAATGGCGCTCTCCCTTCGATTTCGTCCTCAATCCACATTAGGGCCACCGCAATGCCAAACATGAAGATTTACGTGGATCGCTCACTCCCGGAGCAATCTCATCAGGGTATTCAGGCAGCCCTTGTGCCGCTAAGCGAATTGTTGTGCGAGAGGTTGGACTGTTGATTGCCACTGAGAACTGACCCGGCGTGGCCTGATATTTCCATTGAGAATTGACCCATGTTCCAACCTTCCCTCGCATGTTTTCAGCGGGGGCTATGGAGTGATCGACATGGCGTTATTGAGCGTGATCCGACGCTGGCA
>Ga0209257_1001814_pt1 | contig 23373 bp, 25 predicted proteins | sample AraplaCvi_mCL_r2_FD_184277 | JGI IMG/M metagenome (GOLD analysis project Ga0209257, IMG submission 184277) | Arabidopsis root microbial communities from North Carolina, USA - plate scrape MF_Cvi_mCL_r2 (SPAdes) (version 2) | ecosystem: Host-associated > Plants > Roots > Endosphere | place: USA...
CCTAGTTGAGATCGGGGATCGCCTGCCAGATCAGCGCGGCGAGGTTCGCCATGTTGGCGATGCCGTCCGGCTCGCCGGCGACAAGGGCTTCGGCCGCGTCGGCGGCTTCGGCCCAGAGTGCGGCGGGTTCGGTGGCGGAGAAGGCAAGGGCGTAGGACATCGGGGTCTTTCAGGCTGGGCAGGTCTTGATCGGGGCAGGCATCGGCTTCGCGTCGCCGCCCCAGCTCACCCGGAAGATGATATATTGGGCGTCATGGTCCGAAAGACGAGGGCCATTCTTTCCATCGAACAGGGTCGCGACCGCGAGCGGCTCGACGCGAAGTTCGCTGCCGCTGCGATAGCCGACGAGGTCATAGGCCTGTTGCCAGGCGATGGCGTCCGTCATCGGGGCAGGGCGGGCGGCGAAGTTCGCGCTCTTGCCGGCGAGGCGAAAAGCGGGATCGGCGGCGAAGCGGCCGCTTTTGTCGCCCGCGCGGTAATTGTTGAAATCGCCCGCGGCGATCATCGCCGCTGACGCGGGAACGACGCTCAGGAACACGTCATTCTCCTGCGTCTGGAGCATATGCGACGCCTCGGCGCGGGCGATCCCGACCTTGGAGGGCTCACGCGAATTGCGGTGGGTGTTGAACAGGTAGAGCGGTTCGGGCGCGCCCGGCAGGCGCAAGGTGAGCAACTCGGCACCCTTGTTCGACAGGCAGTCGAAGCCCGCGCAGCTGTCGGTGCCGAATGCCTCGCTGGCTATTGCCGCGACGGGAAGATCGGTCGCAATATAGAGTCCGCCGTCAAGCCATTTTCCAAGCTTCTCGCCCTTCACGCGTCGTGCCTCCGAAGAATAGCCCGTGGGCAGCCTTGCAGCGGTCAGGCGCCGCGCCTGGCTCAACGCGGGGCCGGGAGCGATCGTACCGAAGTCGCCCGCAATCGCGATCCGCGAGGCCTCCGGAACGAAGGCCTTGTGCAGGATCAATATGTCGGGCCCGAGCCCCGCTTCGCGGTGCTTCGCTATCCAGTCGGCGATCGCCGCGAGCTTCGGCCCGCGCCCGCTGCGGATCGGCCACGGCAGCCCCTCGACGTTCCAGAGAAGCACGCGAAGCCGCATTGCCTTGCGGCCGTCGGCGAGCGTTTCGACCTTTGGCAATGACGCGGGGTCATAGCAATTGGCAATCCGTTCGACGCGCGCAAGCTTGCCGTTCGGCAGGACTGACCAGACGATCACCGCCAGCCCGAGCAGGGCGATGGCGATGATCGCGAGCCGGCGGCCTATTCGACGGTCAGGCCGGTCCATTTCGCCGCGAACGCATATTTGTCAGCCGCTTCGGCGATAATCTTGTCGGTCGGCTTGCCCGAGCCATGACCGGCGCGGGTTTCGATGCGGATCAGGTGCGGCTTGTCGCCGACCTTCGCGTGCTGCAGCTCGGCGGTATATTTGAAACTGTGGCCGGGCACGACGCGGTCGTCGGTGTCGGCCGTCGTCACCAGCACCGCCGGATAGGCCTTGCCGTCGCGGATGTTGTGATAGGGCGAGTAAGCCAGCAGATTTTTGAAATCGGCCTCTTTCGACGGATAGCCATAGTCGTCGGTCCAGTAGCGCCCCGCGGTGAAGCGGTCGAAGCGCAGCATGTCCATCACGCCGACCGCGGGCAGCGCCGCCGCGAACAGGTCGGGGCGCTGGTTGACCACCGCGCCGACGAGCAGGCCGCCGTTCGAGCCGCCCTCGATCGCGAGCTGGCCCTTGCCGGTGATCCCTTGCGCGATCAGATATTCGCCCGCCGCGATGAAATCGTCGAAGACATTCTGCTTCTTGTCGAGGCGGCCGGCGTCGTGCCACGCCTTGCCATATTCGCCGCCGCCGCGGATGTTCGCGACGACGAAGACGCCGCCCTTGTCGACCCACGCCAGCTTGGTCGGCGAGAAGCCGGGAACCTGCGACAGGTTGAACCCGCCATAACCATAGAGCAGGGTCGGCGAGCCCTTGCTGCGGTCGAGGCCCTTTTTCATCACGACGAACATCGGCACCTCGGTGCCGTCCTTCGATTTGAAGAAGCGCTGTTCGACCGAGAATTGCTTCGGATCGAAGGTCAGCTTCGGCTGCGCGAAAATCTCGCTCTTTCCGGTGACGGTATCGAGGCGATAGATCGTCGTCGGGGTGGCATAGCTCGCGAAGCTGTAGAAGGTTTCGGGATCGGCCGACTTGCCGCCGAATCCCGAGGCCGAGCCGATGTCGGCGAGCTTGATGTTCGCGATCGGCTTGCCGTCGAGGCCGACCATGCGCGCCTCCGATTTCGCATCGCCAAGATAGGACAGGATGATGCGGTTGCCGACGCGCGAGGCGCCGACCAGCGTCGCCTCATTCTCGCCGACGACTTCGGTCAGCTCCGACGGCTTTTTGATGTCGAGCGAGACGATGCGCTGGCGCGGGGCGCCCTTGTTGGTGACGAAGGTGAAGCGCGTGCCTTCGTTCGTCACATATTCCCAGTTGTTCGCATAGTCGTCGACCAGCACGATCGGCTTCGCGCCGGGATTGGCGGTGGGATGGAGGGTCAGACCGTACCGTTCGTCAGTGCCTTCCGACGAGACGACAAGTACATATTTGCCATCGTCGGTGACGATCGCGGCATTGTTCAACTTGGGCTGGTGGGGGGTCGCATGGATCAGCACGTCGGAGAATTGCGACGTGCCGAGCTTGTGGAAATAGACGGCGTGATTCTCGTTGAGCGATTGGAAGGCCTGTCCTTCCTTCGGCTCGGGGAAGCGCGAATAGTAAAAGCCGCTGCCGTCCTTTGCCCAGTCGAGCGACGAGAATTTGACCCAGCGGATCTCGTCGCCGGTGTCGGCGCCCGTCGCGACGTCCTTCACGCGGACGATGCGCCAGTCGGTGCCGCCGTCCTGCACCGAATAGAGAAGATATTTGCCGTCTTCGGACGGGTTCCATTCGCCGAGCGCAGTCGCGCCGTCCTTGGCCCATGTATTCGGATCGATCAGGACGCGGCCCTCGCCCTTGAGCCCCTCGCGGACGTAAAGCACCGACTGCGGCTGCAGCCCGTCGTTGCGGGTGTAGAAATAGCGGGTGCCGGCCTTGGTCGGCAGGCCGAAGCGCTCGTAATTGTAGAGCTCGGTCATCCGCTTCCTGAACGCATCGCGGCCGGGCAGTGTCGTCAGATAGGCGTCGGTGACCTTGTTCTGGTCGGCAACCCACGCCGCGACCTTCGGATTGACGCGAACATCGTCCTCCAGCCAGCGATAGGGATCGGCGACGTCGACGCCAAATTGCGGATCGACGGTGTTGCCGCGCTCGGTCGCGGGATAGGTCAGCGCCGGAGCGGAGGCCGGGGTGGCGGCAGTATCGGCGGCGTGTGCGGTCGCGGGCGTCATCATCAGCGCAACCAGCGCAAGCGGCGCGCGGAAATTCCTGGGGGGCATGGCAAGGCGATCCTCATCGTCGGGAAATATTCGTGCGGCTTTATGTAAGGATGGAAAAGACCGGGGCAAGCGGATTTGGCGCGCGCATCAGGAGATTTCGACCGGCTGCAGCCTGCCTCGATAGGCGACAAGCAGCCCGAAGACCGGGACCCTGATTTCGACATTGAACCGGAATATGCCGCCGACTTCCTCCTCGAAGCTCGGGCCGTCGGGCATCAGCCGGCGGGGCATCGGGATGCCGAACAAGGTCCAGCGGCGCGGAACGAGGTAAAGGCGACCCGCTTCGACGACCAGCGCCATCGCGAAAGCCGTAGGGCCAAAGCGTTCGACAAGCAGACAGTCGTTGCGCCCGGCGCCGGCGTACTGCAGCGAGGAGAAGGTTTTGCCTCCGAAGTCGCGCGTCCAGCGTTCGCCGTCTCCCTCGGGGTCGAAGGTGACGGTGACGGGAACGGTATCGGCCGTCTCGGGAAAGCCGACGATCATCGCGGCGAGGCGCGCAAACAGTCCGCGGCCGCGCGTGACGCTTGCTTCCCCTGCCCACAGGCGCCTGTCGCGGCGGCCGTGCAGGTCGCGTACCCGCGGCGGAAGCGTCTCGAACGCGCTCCCCAATATCTGCCGGTAGATGACGTCCTCGACCACGGATTCGCGAAAACCCGTATGGATCGAGCGGCTGGCAAAGAGTGCGTCATAGTCGGCGAGTGTCAGCGCCTCGACTGCCGACCGCGCGCCGGGGGCGGGACGATCGTCCGCGAGGAGCTTGCGCACGATCGCCTCGACCGCCATCGACGGGATGTACGGGCCATCGTCGCCCTCGGCGAGCAGGTGCCAGCTTCGCTCGACGTCGCGGCCATCGGCCAGCCCGCGCGCACGGATGAACATCCCGCCGCGGTGCTCGCCGAACTTCATCCGGTTGAGGACTGCATAAAAGAGGCGCGAGAAAGGCTCGAGCGAGGGGAGGCGGAACGCCGCGCGTGCCTTGGCTAGCAGGTTGAGAATGCGGTGGAGGACTTCGGGCACCGGTCCCGCGCCCATCCAGATGTCGGTCATCCTTGGATATTCGGGCGGCAGGACCTGCAGGTCGGGAACGTCGACGAGCGAGAAATGAATGTTGCGGAGCGGCAGCCGGCCGGGGACCGCAACGGTGAAACGCAGGCTTTCGGCAAGCCCGGTGCCATGCGCGTCCTTGCCATCGCGGCGCAGCTTCACCGGTGCGCCGGCATAGCCGACGACGGCACGCATGACGTTGAGGCCGATGCCGGCATAGGGCGAGGGCGCGATCCCGCCCTCGACGGTGCGGATGTCCATATCCTTCGCCATTTCTCGGAGGACCGCGGCGGTTAGTGCCGGAAAGCTGCTGACGCCCGAGATCACGAAGACGCCCGCGACCTTTGCTGTCGGATCGAAGCCGTCGACCCCGAAGACGAAATCGGCGGCGTCGGCGAAATCGAGATAGTCGACGCGCGCCGCGACACAGGCTTCGATCACCCCATAGCGGTCCGCACCATAGTCCTGGAACGGGCCCGATGCGTCGACGACGAGGGCGGGTTTGTGCGTGGCCAGCGCATCGGCGATGTCGCGGCGGTCGAGCGCGACGGGAATGGCGCGCGCCTGCCCCTTGTATGCGGCGCAGAAGGCTTCGGCGCGCTGGCGGTCGCGACCGCAGATCAGCAGTTCGAGATCGGCACGGTCGGCGAGAAGTTCGGCGAGGCGGCCGCCGAAGACGCCATAGCCACCGAGGATCAGGATTTTCATTGCGTTGCTCATTCGAGAATGCGGCTGCGATATCGGGCCGGAGCGACCCAGCAGGTCGCGCGCTTGCCGAACAGGCGGTAGCGGTTGCGCGCGATCCAGCGGTAGACAGGATCGCGCAGGACAGCCGGGACGAGGCGGAAGATCGCGACCAGCCGCCACGGCCAACCCAGCCTTTCATAGATGAAGAGGACGGCATCGCTGTCGCGGCGGATCGCGGCGCCTTCGACGACAAGCAGGGTCGTGGGGTCCTGCGGATCGAGCCCGTCGCGGCGCGCGATACCGGCGCCCGCCTCGCCCTGGATCGACGCGAGCCGGAAGATTTCCGCGCGGTCGTGCGCCAGAATGAAGCGCGCGTTGCCTGAACAGAGGACGCATTCGGCGTCGAACAGGATGACCGGGCCGTCAGCCATCGCGGAACAACGCGTGCTGGTTCAGCAGCTCGCCAAACAGCGGGTGCGTGACCTTGAGGTCGAAGGCGAAGCGGCCGCTTCCCAGATGCTGGTGCGTCACCACCGTCTTTCCGGGCGTTAGCCAGCGATGCAGACGGAGACGAAGGCCTGCAGCGCGCCAGAAATAATGGTCGGACGTAAAGATCAGAGCGTCGGCCTCGGCGCGCACCGTCAGCGCCATGCCGAAGCCGCCGCCGATATGTTCCTCCAGCCCCGTACGGCCCGCAAAGCGCTTGGCGCTGTGGATGACCTGCGGATAATCGCGCGCGCGGCCATAGACGCGCGTCCATATCTGGCCACCGCTGGCCCCGTCTTCGCTTACCGCGACCGCGGCGGGCGCGGGGCCGCTGCTTTCGAGCGGCAGCGGCGCGCCGATCAGGCGGCAAAGCTGTGCGAGCAGCCAGCCCGCGCGGGAGAGCCGCGTCCAGACGATCTCGCCGCTGTAGGTCGCGACACGCCGGGCGGAGAGGCGTTTGGAGAAGCGGCGGCGTATATCGTCGGGGAGCGCGTCCCAGTCGCGCGCGGCCACCAGGCGGCGGAAGCGGTAGTCGTAGGCCGCGCTGCTGCTTTCTGCCGCGGCGGGTGCGTGCGCTTCGATCGGTTGCCGCCTCTTGCTCCGCATGATCGCCTCCTATCCCGCGTCCTTGCCCTTTCCGGGACGCCAGTTGATCAGCTTGGTCACCCCGGCGCCAAGCCTGATCAGACGCATCAGGGCGGGTTTGGGCACGTTCAGCATTTCGTCGTGCCAGCGGCTCATCGTCGTGACGAAATCGAGCATTTCGGCGAGCCGCGCCTTTGCGGCGGGGGCGAGTTCGGGGTCTGTGGCGGCACGCGCGACGCACGCCTTGAGCGCCGCCTCGGCGGGATCTATTTCGCGGGCCTTGCGGCCTGCAGCGATGCGTGTGACCATTTCCCAGATATCGGTCTCGGCGGTGAAATGGTCGCGCCGGTCACCGAGCAGGGGGACGCGCTCGATCAGGCGCCAGCCCAGCAACTCCTTGATCGAATTGGAGACATTGGACCGGGCGAGCCCCAGCATCTCGGCGATCTCTTCGGCATGGAGCGGACGGTCGGAGATGAAGAGCAGCGCGTGGATCTGCGCCACCGACCGGTTGACCCCCCACTGGCTGCCGAGATTGCCCCAATGCAGAATGAACTCGGTCGCTGCAACGGGCAGTTTCGACTCATGTTCTATAATTTCTGTCATAACAGAAATATCTGATAAATCCGGCGCCGAGTCAATATCCGTTGTTGCGACGATAGGCCTGGCGCCCCTCCCGACGCGCGATACATCGTTGATCGGGGGGAGCGGGAACGATGCGCAAAATCAGGATGATATCGGCCGTGCTGGCGGCGGCGATGCTGGCGATGCCGGTCGTCGCACCGGCCAAGGATGCGGCCAGAATTGCGGTTACGCCGGCTTCGAAGGAGGCGCTGCTGGTGATCAAGGCGCCGGCGCTGCGACCGGCGCCGACCTTCAAGACCGCCTATCGCCTCGGCCTGTCGGTCTATGACGCCGAAAACCAGTCGATGAAGGGCGGCCCATGGGGCGGCAAGACGGTGTTCGAGGCGCAGCCGAAGAAATTCGTCGACGGCTATCTGCTGTTGACCGTCAAGCCGGGAACATGGGTCTTCCAGGATTTTTCGCAGCAGGACCGTTGGGCGCTCTGCTTTCAGGACGGCAGCCGGCAGTTCGATGTCGCGGCGGGCGAGGTTGTCTATCTCGGCGAATTCGATGCGCTCGCTCACGCCGTCGAACTTCAGCGGATTGCGGTTATGACCTTCCGGACGTCGACGACCGGTTTCGAGCATTTCTTCGACAACATCACGCCGCCCCGCCTGACCCCTGCGGGTGAAGCGGATCTCGATGCCGTGCGCGCGATGCTCGCCGCCAGATCGCCGGGCACCACGGCACCACTTCGCGCGGCCTCGTACACGCCGGCACGTTTCGGCACGGGGAGCGACCTGTTCGGCCTGTCGCGCGTCTGCGGCGGATATTATACGGGCAAGGCGAAGCAGAAAGCCGAATGACGCAAACAGAAAGGGCCGGAAGCGCTGGCTTCCGACCCTTTCTGTGGGTCTGCGAAAGCAGGAAGGCGCTTATGCGTCTTCCAGTTCCTCGTCGCTGAACACCGGACCCGAATCTTGGCCCTTGGCGTCAACGTCGCGGTCGACGAATTCGATGATCGCGATCGGGGCGGCGTCCGACGCGCGGATGCCGGCCTTGATGACGCGGGTGTAGCCGCCGTTGCGGTCCTTGTAGCGCTCGGCGAGGACGTCGAACAGCTTCACCAGCTGCGCGTCGTCCATCAGACGGCTCATCGCAAGGCGACGGTTGGCAAGGCCGCCACGCTTTGCGAGCGTGACCAGCTTTTCGACATAGGGACGCAGTTCCTTCGCCTTGGCGACGGTCGTCGTGATCTGCTCATGCTTGATGAGCGAGGCCGACATGTTGCGGAACATCGCGATGCGATGCGCGCCGGTGCGCTGAAGCTTCCGGCCACCCGATTTATGACGCATAATCCATTCCTTCGTTCGTTAAGGGCCCGTGTGAGGTAGCCCAGACCAGGTCGATTGGCGGGTCGACCCCTTCCCGTTATGAGCCCCGGCCGGAGCCGGGGCACCGGATCAGCCCAGAAGTTCCTGTTCGAGCTTCTTGGCCATTTCCTCGATGTTTTCCGGCGGCCAGCCGGGGATGTCCATGCCGAGGCGCAGGCCCATCGACGACAGCACTTCCTTGATTTCGTTCAGGGACTTGCGGCCGAAGTTCGGCGTGCGAAGCATTTCGGCTTCGGTCTTCTGGACGAGATCACCGATATAGATGATGTTGTCGTTCTTGAGGCAGTTCGCCGAACGGACCGACAGTTCGAGCTCGTCGACCTTCTTGAGAAGGAAGCGGTTGAGCTGGTTGACGTCGCTTTCGTCGGCGGTGGTCGACGGAGCCGCCATGCCGATGAGGCCGCTGTCGTTCATCGCTTCCTCGAAGTGGACGAAGACCTGCAGCTGGTCCTGGAGGATGCGCGCGGCGTAGGCAACGGCATCTTCCGGGGTGACCGTGCCGTCGGTTTCGACGGTCAGGCTCAGCTTGTCGAAGTCCAGCTCCTGGCCGATACGCGCATTGTCGACCTTGTAGGCGACCTGGCGGACGGGCGAGTAGAGCGAGTCGACCGGGATCAGGCCGATCGGCGCGTCGGCCGGGCGGTTCGCGGTCGCGGGGACATAGCCTTTGCCGGTGTCGGCAACGAGTTCCATGTTCAGCGTCGCGCCGTCGTCGAGGTGGCAGATGACGTGGTTCGGGTTCATCACCTTGATGTCACCCGACACCATGATGTCGCCGGCCTTGACGGTCGCGGGACCGGTCGCCGAAAGCTGAAGCCGCTTCGGGCCTTCGCCTTCCATCTTGAGCGCGATCTGCTTCACGTTGAGGACGATGTCGGTAACGTCTTCACGCACGCCTGCAAGGCTCGAGAATTCGTGCAGCACGTTCTCGATCTTGATCGACGTGATAGCCGCACCCTGGAGCGACGACAGCAGGACGCGGCGCAGCGCGTTGCCGAGCGTCAGGCCGAAACCGCGCTCAAGCGGCTCTGCGACGAAGGTCGCCTTGCGCTTGCCGTCGGTGCCGGCCTTGATTTCCAGGTTGCTGGGCTTCTTCAATTCCTGCCAGTTCCGGATATTGACAGTCATGGACTTCCCTTTGCTTTGGGCGGGACAGGCAGGGGTCGACTACCCGTCCAGCGAGAGATTTGGTGCGGGCGGCGCCCCGGCGGGGCGCGCCCGGAAAGGCGTCAGACGCGGCGGCGCTTGGCCGGGCGGACACCATTGTGCGGGATCGGCGTCACGTCGCGGATCGACGTGATGTGGAACCCGACGGCCTGCAGGGCGCGCAGGGCCGATTCACGACCGGCGCCGGGGCCCTTGACCTCGACCTCGAGGGTGCGGACGCCGTGCTCGGCGGCCTTCTTGCCCGCGTCTTCGGCGCAAACCTGCGCGGCGTACGGGGTCGATTTGCGGCTGCCCTTGAAGCCCATCATGCCGGCGCTCGACCAGGCAATCGCATTGCCCTGTGCGTCGGTGATGGTGATCATGGTGTTGTTGAAGGTCGCGTTGACATGAGCCACACCCGACGAGATGTTCTTGCGTTCGCGCCGACGAAGGCGCTGCGGTTCACGAGCCATTGTGCTGTATCCTACCTAAATCCGTAAAGCGGCCGGGGCGCAGCCAGAAGGCGGCCGCCGGCGCGAAAAACCGGCTTACTTCTTCTTGCCGGCGATCGGCTTCGCCTTGCCCTTGCGGGTGCGCGCATTGGTGTGCGTGCGCTGGCCGCGGACGGGAAGGCCCTTGCGATGACGCAGGCCGCGATAGCAGGCGAGGTCCATCAGGCGCTTGATGTTCATCGCCGTGTTGCGGCGAAGATCACCCTCGACCGTGTGGTCGGCGTCCAGCGTTTCACGGATCTGGAGGACTTCGGCGTCCGACAGGTCCTGAACGCGGCGGCTGTGGTCGATGCCCAGCTTGTCGGCGATGTCGACGGCGGTCTTGCGACCGATGCCGTGGATGTAGGTGAGCGCAATGATAACGCGCTTGTTGGTGGGCAGGTTGACGCCCGCAATACGTGCCATGCTATTCTTTCTCCTGCTCCACAGGACTCGCTGGCATACGGGTCCTATCTCAAAGCGTCTGATTTCCAACGCAAAAAACGGACCACGAATACGCTTGGAGCGTTTCGCCGTCCGGTCAGGCTGTCGGAATGGAGCGCAGTTAGGGTGAGTCGCGCGGAAAGTCAAGGGAAGTGCGGCGGATCGCACGCCCCGACCGGCGGTCAGGATTGCGAGGTAAGCGCCACCGCGCGGTCGTGCAAGCGGCCGACGACGGCCCGGTGGATTCCAGGGGCGCACGCGATGACGCCGAAGGCTTGCGCGCGGGGTGTATTGAACACCAACGGCTCGCCGAAGGCGTCGGTAACAACGGCGCCCGCCTCGGTCGCGATCAGCGCAGCGGCGGCGACGTCCCATTCGAACCCCCAGCGCAGGGTGGCGACCAGATCGGCGCGGTCGTCGGCGACGAGCGCCATGCGCAGCGCGATGCTGTTCGGCTTGGTGACCATGATCAGGTCGCGGTCGATCTTGGGCAGGCTGTCGGCGGGAACGCGCGATCCGTCGAAGATCATCCGGCGGCTCGCACGCAAGCTCTCGCCGTTGAGCAGCGCGCCCTGACCGCGCTGCGCGACCCACAGCTCGTCGAGCGCGGGGGCATAGAGCACGCCGATTTCGGGCTGGCCGTCGACGACGAGCGCGACCGACACGCACCAGCCGGGGCGGCCGCGGATGAAGTCGCGCGTGCCGTCGATCGGATCGACGCACCACATCGCGCGGCACGACAGACGGTCGTCATTGTCGGCGGTCTCTTCGGAGAGCCAGCCTGCCTCGGGCACCATCGCGCCGAGCACGGCCTTCAGCCGCGCATCGACCGCCAGGTCGACGTCGCTGACCGGATTGTCGTGCGACTTGTTCCAGACGTTGACTGCCTTGCCCTCGCCGCGCCAGCGCGCCATCGCCATGTCGCCGACCTCGCGGGTGGCGGCAATCACGGCTTCAAGGTTGCGACCCGGCATGGGCGTCTAGCCCGAGGCGACGGTCATGCCGTCGATGCGCAGGGTGGGGACGTTGGTGCCGTGACGGAATTCGAGGTCGTTCGCGGGGATCAGCGCCGCGAACATGTCGACGAGGTTGCTCGCGACGGTGAACTCGGCGATCGGCCCGGCGATCTGTCCGTCCCGGATGATGAAGCCCGACGCGCCGCGGCTATAGTCGCCGGTAACCGGGTTGACGCCCTGACCGATCAGCTCGGTGACGTAGATGCCTTCGCTGATATCGGCCATCAGTTCTTCGGGCGTAACGCTGCCCGCGGCAAGGTGAAGGTTGCTCGCGCTGACGCCTGAGGCGCCGCCGCCGCGGCTCGCATGGCCGGTGGGCTCGAGGCCGAGTTGTTTCGCCGACGCGGTATCGAGCAGCCAGCCGGTGATCTTGCCGCCGGTCACGATGTCGCGCGCGGCCGTGGGCAGACCCTCGCCATCGAAAGCCCGGCTGCGTAGTCCGCGCAGGCGGTGCGGATCGTCGCGGACGACGATGCTGCTGTCGAAGAGTGCCCGCTCTTCCTTGCCGAGCAGGAAGCTGGTGCCGCGCGCGATGGCGGGGCCGGCGATCGCGCTCAGCAGGTGGCCGACGATGCTGGCGCCGATGCGCGGGTCGAGGATGACGGGCAGCTTGCCGTTCGGCGCCTTGCCGGGATTGAGGCGTTTGACCGCGCGGGTACCCGCGCGCGTACCGATCTCCTCGGCGCTTTCGAGGTCCGACAGGTGGTGGGCGCTGTGCCAGCCGTAGTCGCGCTGCATGTTGGCGCCTTCGCCCGCGATGACGCTTGCCGACAGGCTGTGTCCGCTCGATCCGTAGCCGCCGAGAAAACCGTGGCTCGTCGCAAGCGCGAAGCGGGTACGGCTGTGGCTTGCGCTGCCGCCTTCGCTGTTGGTTACTCCCGCGACGGCACGCGCAGCCTCCTCGACCGCGAGTGCGGCGGCGCGCAGGGCCTGCGGGTCGGCTTCGCTGGCGTCGTCGAGTTCGAAGTCGGGAGCGGTGCCGCCGAAGAGGCGATCCTGCGGGGCGAGACCCGCATAGGGATCTTCGGGGGCTTCGCGCGCCATCGCGACGCAGCGCTCGACCAGCTTCGCGAGTTCGCCCGCATCCATGTCGGCGGTCGAGACGCTGGCGCTGCGCTGCCCGACGAAGACGCGGAGCGAAATGTCCTGCCCCTCGGAGCGCTCGACATCCTCGAGCGCGCCCAGCCGCATCGAGACCGAGGTTGCGGCATTGCAGTAATAGAGTGCGTCGGCGGCATCGGCGCCCGCTTTGGTCGCGGCGTCGCACAGCATCTGCGCGCGTTCGAGGGCTTGGGCAACGGTGAGCATCCGCGCGCCCTATACGGCGCGCGGCAAAGCGTCAAAATCTAAGTCGATCTTACCTGACGATCGCCGCGATGGCGTCGGTGGCGGCCATCGCGCCGCTGACCCACAGAAAGGGCAGGACGAGCGCGGCGGCCCACAGGCGGCGGGTGTCGCGGCGGAAACGGGCATGGAGACCGCGGCTCGCGAGGGCTTGGCGGCTGAGGTGATACCAGTGGCGTTCGGTCATCCGCGCGATCGGAAGCGCGAGTGCGACGAGCATGATCAGCGCGACGACGATCAGCGCGGAAGGCGCACCGGCGGCAACGGCGCTGGTGACGAGCCAGATCTGGAGTGCGGCAAACGCGAGAAGGGCGGCGGCGGCGTGCCACGTCATGCGGCGGCCCAGGCTGCGTGCCGCGGGCACGCTTGCAGCCGATCGGCGCCAGAGGCGCGGTCCGAACGTCGATGCCATGTTTTCAGCCTCCCCGGCCGGCGATTCCCAGAAACCGCACGTTTTGCCCCAAAAATTCCCAAGTCAAGACACTCTGCCCGCGATTCGTTAATTTTTGCATTCGATTCGTCCCGGAATCGAAACGAATCCGGGCCGGAACGCCGAAATCACTGCAATATTGGTAATATTTGTGACATTCGCGGCATGAATAGCGCGGATGGTCGACGGTCACCTGCCGTTGGTCGACTTGCATCCAAAGCGGCACCCTATAGCGTCTAGCCCTTGTCCATCTGCTCATCCAGGCAACCAGGGGAAATCACCGATGCGATATATCGCCGTTCTGGCCGCGCTCGCGCTGCCGCTCGCACCCGCGCTTGCGCAAGAATCCGCCAAGCCCGCCGTCGAACCCAAGCCCGCCGCGCTCATTGCCGACGGCGTGCCCGAAGTGCCGGTCGAGCTCACCGCCGCCACGCGCCCCTATATGGAGAACCGCAGCGCGGCCTTCGTCGGCTGGAACGAAGTCGACCGGTCGATGCTGATCGCGACGCGGTTCGGCAACACCAGCCAGATCCACCGCGTCGCGATGCCGATGGGCGCGCGCCAGCAGCTGACGTTCGAGGCCGAGCCGGTGGGGCTCGGCGCCTGGTCGCCGAAGAGCGCCGACATCATGCTGGTCCAGAAGGACGTCGGCGGGAACGAGTTCTTCCAGATCTATGCGCTGAAGGACGGACGGCTCGACCTGCTGACCGACGGCAAGAGCCGCAACGGTTACAATGCGTGGAGCCGGGACGGGGCCACGCTTGCCTATACCTCGACCCGCCGCAACGGCCGTGACAGCGACATCTATGTGATGAATCCGCGCGATGCGAAGTCGAACAGGATGCTGGCACAGGTCGAAGGCGGCGGCTGGGCGGTCAACGACTTTGCACCCGACATGAGCTGGGCGATCGTTTCGCAATATGTCTCGGTCGAAAAGGCCGACCTGTTCCGGCTCGACATGGCGACCGGCGCGCTCGCGCCGATCGGCGACCACAAGAAGGCGATCGCCCAGAGCGGCGCCGAATTCGCGCCCGACGGAACGATCTGGCAGACGAGCGACGACGGGTCGGATTTCCAGCGGCTCGGCACGCTCGACCCCGCGACCGGCAAGTTCGCCGCAAGGGGGCCTGCAGAAAAATGGGACGTCACCAGCTTCAATATCGCCGATGACGGCAGCTTCATCGCCTATGTCGTGAACGAGGCGGGCATGTCGAAGCTGCGCCTGCTCGACCCCAAGAGCGGGGCGGTGCGCACGGTCGACCTGCCCGCGGGCGTCATCGGCGGCGTGAGCATCGCGCCGTGGGGTGACGTTGGCTTCAGCCTGACCTCGGCGCGTAGCGCGACCGACGCCTATAGCGTCGATCCGAAGACGATGAAGGTCACCCGTTGGACGCAGAGCGAAACCGGCGGTCTGGACCCGCTGAAGAATGTCGAGCCCGAACTGGTCAAGGTGAAAAGCTTCGACGGGCTCGAAGTCTCGGGCTTTCTCTATCGGCCCGATGCTGCGAAATTCCCCGGCAAGCGCCCGCTGATCATGAACGTGCACGGCGGCCCCGAAAGCCAGTCGCGTCCGGGTTTCCTCGGCCGCACCAACTATCTGGTCAACGAAATGGGGATCGCGGTCTTCTTCCCGAACGTCCGCGGCTCGACCGGCTATGGCAAGAAGTTCGTCAGCCTCGACAACGGGCCGTTCAAGCGCGAGGACAGCGTCAGTGACATGGGGGCCTTCCTCGACCTGTTCGCGAAGGACCAGAGCCTCGACGCGTCACGCTTCGGGCTGACCGGGGGCAGCTATGGCGGCTATATGTGCTACGCGGCGGCGACGCACTATGCCGACAAGCTGCGCGCGAACCTGTGCGTCGTCGCGATCTCGAACTTTGTCACCTTCCTCGAGAATACGCAGGAATATCGCCGCGACCTTCGCCGCGTCGAATATGGCGACGAGCGCGATCCGGCGCAGCGCAAGAAGCTGATCGAAATCTCGCCGCTCACCCGCGTCAGCGATATTAAAAAGCCGCTGTTCGTCGTCACCGGCGCGAACGACCCGCGCGTACCGGCGTCGGAAGCCGACCAGATCGTCGCGGCGGTGCGCAAGAATGGCGGGACCGCATGGCACCTTGTCGGCACGAACGAGGGCCATGGCTTCGCCAAGAAGGAAAACGCCGACTATAACTTCTGGGCGTCGCTGCTCTTCTGGAAGCAGTATCTGCTGAACTGACCGGCCGATCCGTCATCCCGGCACGGGCCGGGGTGACGGGGCGGCTCAGTTCTTCGGCGGAACCGGAAGCTCGCCGGCCTCGACGTCGGGGGTGGCGGGCGCCGGTGCGTTGCCGCTCGCCTGGCGTTCGAGTTCCTCGGCCGCCTTCTGCCGTTCGGCCAGCGCCTTTTCCTCGGCGACCACCGCCGCCTCGACTTCGTCGGAGGCCGCGTCGATGCCCGCGATGCGCTTGGCGCGCTCGTCGGCGATCATCGCCTGCCAGTCGGTCTTGTCGGCGGCCTTCTGCTCGGCCTTCGCACCGGAAACGAGTTGCTGCGTGCAGCCGGTGAAGCCGCCGAGGCCGACCGGCGAACAGCTGTCGGTGCCGAAGCGGCCGACACGCTCCATCGAGGTCACGCGGTTGAGCCATGCCTGATTGCGCGGGTCGAGCGGGTCGCCGCCGCGGAAGATCTGCGGCACGCGATAGCGATCCTGTTCGGGCATGCGGTTACACACGACGATTTCGTCGGGGCTCGAAGCTTCGCACTTGTCGTTGCCATAGACGATGACCTGGTTGATCTTTTCGGCGTTCGCGGTGTCGGCGTCCTGCGAGGCGGCAGGAAGCGCGGCGAGGCTGCTGGCGAGAAACAGCGCGGCAAGCGGCAGGCGGGTCATCAATTTATCCTTCATCCTGTTTGGGCGGGCTTGGCAGCCCTTGCCTGCATCCGCGCTGAACGGAGCGGGCCTGAAATCGAAGCTTATCAGATACGCTTTGACAGTGCGATGGCTGCACGGCAGCCGGCGCGGATCGCGAAGCTCAGCAACGGATAGCCCGGCGCGCTTTCGGCGCCCGCGGCGAGCGCGGCTTCCTTGTGCTCCAGCTCCTCGGCCCGGAAGTCCTCGACCGCTGCGCTGAGTTCGGGGTCGCTGTCGCCGAGTTCCTCGAGCTGATGCCGGTAATGGCGATCGATCTCGGTCTCGACCGCAGCGGTGCAGGCCATCGCGGCGCGCGGCCCCATCGCGGCGGTGACCGCACCCAGCGCGAAGCCCGCGACGTTCCAAACCGGCTGCAGCGCCGTCGGGCGCACGCCGCGGCGCGCGACCATCGCATCGAAGAATTTGCGATGCCGCTCTTCCTGCTCGGCCATATGCGCGATCTCGCGCGCCATCGGATGGCGATCGCCCATGACGGCAAGCTGGCCGGCGTAGATGCGCGTCGCGCCATATTCGCCCGCCTGATCGACGCGGATCATCGATGCATTCTTGTCCGGCTTGCTCATGCCGCCGATGTGGGCCGACGGCGCAGCAAGGTCAAGACGAGCGCGGCGCCTGCGAGCGAGAAGATCGCGTTGAACCCCGCGAGCGAGATGCCGAACATCTCCCACTGCGGAACGTCGCAGCGGATGATCGGCGTCGCCATGATCTGGTCGAGCGAGATCGGGCCGGTCTGCGTCGTGCTGCACGTCGTCAGGCCTTCCCAGAAGCCATATTCGACTCCGGCATGGAAGATACCGATAAAGCCGCTGATCGCGATCGCGATCGCCGCGAGGTACGTCAGATTGCGCATCGCCCGGTCGTTGCGGTGCCGCAGCAGCGCGCCCGCCGCAAAGATGATGGCGGCCTGGTGCGGCCAGCGCTGCCAATAGCACATCTCGCACGGATGGAGCCCAAAGCCGTATTGCGAGACGAGTGCGCCGCCGTACAGCAACAGCGGTATGGCGAGCGCGACGAGCGGCGCGGCGAGACGCGATTTCAGCATTTGGGCCTCTCGACCTTTATCAGTTGCGCGCGGTCGGCTTGGCGGCCGGCTTGCTTCCCTGCGCCATACGCGCCGTGGTCGGGCTGATGCGTCCGATCGTCTGCAGCGCATAATAGAGCTGATAGTCGTCGATGCCCTTGGCCTTCAGGTCGGCGGCGCTCGCGGTGAAACGCGGATCGTCCTTCTCGTCCTTTTCAAGCAGACTGTTGTCGACCTTCTTCTCGTTGATCAGGTGACGGCGCAGGTCGCTTTCGCGGAAACGCGGACGATCCTTGTAGTCGGGGTCGGACAGCTGCGGCACGCGGATGTCGGGTTCGATCCCGCCTTCCTGCACGCTGCGGCCCGACGGCGTGTAATAGCGTGCGGTGGTCAGGCGAAGCGCGGTGGTGTCGGTCAGCGGCAGCACCGTCTGCACCGAACCCTTGCCGAAGCTGCGCTCGCCCATGATCACGGCGCGGTGCTGGTCCTGCAGCGCGCCGGCGACGATTTCGGATGCCGAGGCCGAGCCTGCGTCGATCAGCACGATCATCGGGGCGCCGCCTGCCAGGTCGCCGGGCTCTGCGAAATAGCGCTCGATATCGCCCTTCTTGCGTCCGCGCTGCGAAACGATTTCGCCGCGATCGAGGAAGATGTCGCTGACGTTGACCGCCTCGTCGAGCAGGCCACCGGGATTCGAACGCAAGTCGAGGACCCAGCCCCGCGGTTTGTGCCCCATCGATTTTTCGACCGCTATCATCGCGGCCCTGAGGTCGCGGGCGGCATCCGCGGAGAAGCTGGTGATCGTCAGGACGCCGACGTCATCCTTCACTTCCCACTTCACCGGCTTCACGTCGATGATCTCGCGGGTCAGCGTCATCTCGATCGGCTTGTCCTGGCCCTCGCGCACGACGGTGATGTCGATCTTGGTGCCCGGGCGTCCGCGCATCTGTTCGACCGCTTCGTCGAGCGACAGGCCGAAGATCAGCTCCTTGTTGATGTGGGTGATATAATCGCCCGCCTTGATATCGGCGCGGTCGGCAGGGGTGTCTGCGGTCGGGGTGATCACCTTGACGACGCCGTCCTCCATCGTCACCGACAGGCCAAGACCGCCGTATTCGCCGTCGGTCTGCGTGCGGAGGTTCGAATAGTCGCGTGCGTCGAGGTAGCCCGAATGCGGATCGAGGCTGGCGAGCATGCCGTTGATCGCGCCCTCGATCAGCTTGTCGTCGCTGACCGGCTCGACATAATTGGATTTGACCTCTTGGAACACTTCCATGAAGCGCGCGATTTCCTGATCGGTCGACGCGTCGACGGTCGCCATCGCGCCGGTCGCGAGCGGAACGAGCGCAAGCGTCGAAAGCGCGGCGGCACGCTGCCACAGCGCAAAGCGGCGCGTGGGGGAGGCGTGGGTCTGGGTCGATTCGGTCATGGTCATCTTTCACTCGCGCAGGACGAACCTGCCTTATAGTCCCCGGCGCGCCATCGTCCTACGGATTTCTGGGGGCGTCAAGTCGTACATCCCGATACGGGTCAGGGCCGGAACGCGCGATTAACGGTGGCTCAACCGAGCATCTGCGCGATATCGACCGGACGTCCGGAGCGGCGCAACTCGATCGTGATGCGGCTGTCGTTCGAGCCTGCGCGGCCGACCGGAGTTCCGGCATCAAGCGTGTCGCCGACATTCACCGACAGGCCGATCAGGCCGGTGACGAGCGAGGTCCAGCCGCCGCCATGATCGATGATCAGGATCTTGCCGTAACCGCGATAGTCGCCCGCGAAACTGACGCGGCCGGGCGCGGGGGCGACGACCTGGCCGCCGGGCCGCGCCGCGATGGTGATGCCGCGCGAGCGTACGCCACTGTCGTTGACTTCGCCGAGGCCCGCAACGATCCGCCCGACGACGGGCAGGCGATAGGCGCCGCGGGCAAGTTCGGCCTCGGCGGCTGCCGGCGGAGCCGCCTGCATCGCCGCACTGGTCGGATCGCGAGGGCGCTGCACCGGTCCCGCGAGCTGCGCGAGCTCGCCGCGCGTCGCGCTGTCGGCCTCCAGCGTGTCCATCAGGTCGACGATGTCGCGCGCCTTTTCGCCAAGCCCGAGTGCGCGCTCCGATTCGAGCTGCGCGCTGCTCATCAGTTCGCGCGACCGCAGACGTCCCTCGTTTTCGAGTCGGGTCAGCGCATCGCGGCGCTGCGCGAGTTGCACCTTGCTCGCCGCGAGCGCCTGTAGCGCGACCGTCTGTTGTTGCCGCGTCGCGCGCAACTGGACGAGCTCGGCCCGGACGCCCGCCGTGCGCCTCCGGATCACCGGCATTGCGGCGTCGATCACCGCGCGGGCGTGAACCATGTCGGTAAGCGATCCCGGCTGCGCGAGCACGCTGACCGGCGGCTGGCGGCTGAGCTGCTGGAGCGCCGCGGTCAGCTCGAGCAGGGGCTGCTCCTGCTCGGCGAGCCGCGCTTCCTGGGCTTTCAGCCGCCGCGTGACGAGCGCGACACGTGCTTCGCCGGCGTTGATGTCCGCCTCGGCCGACTGGATGCGCGCGGCGAGCGCTGCGCTGCGTTTCCTGAGCCTGTCGGCTTCGTCGCGCGCGGCGGTCGCCTGCGCTTCCAGTGCGGCGCTGCGTGCCATCGCGTCGGCGGACTGCTCCTTGGCGGCGAGCAATTGCTGGCGCTCGCGCGTCGCGATCGCTTCGGGATCGAAGACGTCGCTCTGCGCGACGGCGAACGCCGCACCCGTGATCGAGAGGCCGAGCGCCAGCGCGGCGGTCCAACGCCTCATTGCCGGCCCTCGCGGTGATAGGGGTGGTTCGCGATGATGCTGGTGGCGCGCCACAATTGTTCGGCGAGCATCGCGCGCGCCATCAGGTGCGGCCAGGTCGCACGGCCGAAGGCGATGACCCGGTCGGCGCCCTCGCGCTCTTCGGGCGTGAAGCCGTCGGCAGCCCCCAGGCAAAAGCGGGCCTCGCGCACGCCGCCGTCGCGCCATTTTTCGAGGAGTTTTGCGAATTCGAGCGAAGAAAGCTGATCGCCGCCCTCATCGAGCAGGATGGTACGGCTGTTCTCTGCCGCGGCGGGCATGCGGCCGCCCGTGTCGGGAAGTTCCGAAATCTTCTGCGCCCAGGTCACGCGCTTCATATAGCGCTCGACCAGCTCGGCCTCGGGACCCCGCCCGATACGCCCGCGCGCGATGATGTGCAGCAACATGATGTCTTCGTTCACCTTCGGTGAAAGCGGCACCAGCCCGCTCCCCCACCCGGCCTCCCCGACCATAGTAGCCTATGGGAGGCCGGGTGGGGGAGCGGGCTGGTGCCGCTTCTGTTCGGGCTTTAGGCCGAACAGAACAAGGACGTCAATTTACCGCGGTAACCGGCGGCGCGTCGCCGAACGACCACATGCGCTCGAGGTTGTAGAAGCTGCGAACCTCGGGGCGGAACAGGTGGACGATGACGTCGCCGGCATCGAGCAGCACCCAGTCGGCGTTGGGCAGACCCTCGACTCGGACGCTGCGGCCCGCTTCCTGCTTGATGCGCTGCGCCAGCTTGTCGGCGATCGCCGAGACGTGACGCGTCGACCGGCCGCTCGCGATCACCATATGATCGGCGATGCTGCTCTTGCCGGCAAGCGGGATGGAGATGGTTTCCTGGGCCTGGTCCTCGTCCAGCTGGTGGAGGATCAGCGCGTGGAGGGCTTCCACGCTGTCATTCGCAGGTGCGGCGCCGGGCGCGGCATCCTTACTGGCGGCTATCAAGCGGTTTCATTCCTTTCATCCATGGCCAGCCGCGAATGCGTGACAGGGTCGCGCATCGCGCGGCCTGCATAGCTCTCGAACCAGCGGGGGTTGGCCTGCCGTATTGCAGTTGCGGATCGCACATCGGGCGAAAAACGCAGGAACACGAGGGCAGGCGGTCTCCAGTCTGTCCAAAGACGTTTCTGGTCCGCGGGCCGGACAAAGCGCCGCAGCCAACCCATCGCCTCTGCAGCGTGGGTACGGCCATTATAGCCCGGACGCGCGACAACCGCAATCGGCATGAGTCGCGCAATTCCCCGCCAGTCGCGCCAGCGGGGCAACTGGACCAGATTGTCGGCGCCCATGATCCAGATGAACTGCCGGTTCGGGTAGCGGCGGACAAGTTTCCGCAGCGTGTCGACGGTGTAGCGCGTACCGAGTTCGGCCTCGATCGCGGTCGCCCGGATCGGGGAGCGGCGCGCCATGGTCTGCGCCGAGCCGAGCCGCGCGCGAAGCGGCGCCATGCCTTTCGCGGGCTTCAGCGGATTGCCCGGCGAGACGAGCCACCACAGCTCGTCGAGGCCCAGCGCCTCGATCGCATTCATGCTGATCGCACGATGCCCGCCGTGCGCGGGATTGAAGCTGCCGCCAAGGAGGCCGGTGGTGATCTTACCGGTCAGGGTCGGACCTGCCCCGTGCCGCGGACCAGCCATTTATAGGTGGTCAGCCCTTCCAGCGCGACCGGACCGCGCGCGTGGAGGCGGCCGGTTGCGATGCCGATTTCAGCGCCGAGGCCGAATTCGCCGCCGTCGGCGAATTGCGTCGACGCGTTGTGCATCACGATCGCGCTGTCGACTTCCGACAGGAAGCGTTCGGCCGCCGCCTTGTTCTCGGTGACGATCGCGTCGGTGTGGCGGCTCGCATGCGCGTCGATATGCGCGAGTGCGCCCGTGAGGCCGTCGACCAGCGCGATCGAGACGATCGCGTCGAGATATTCGGTGTCCCAGTCGCCCGCCGATGCGGGTTCGACGTGGGGGCTGAGCGCTGCGATGTCCTTGTCGCCGCGGACCTCGCAGCCTGCCTTGACCAGCGCGTCTACGATCGCGAGTGGCGCGGGGTATGCGCGGTCGATCAGGATCGTCTCGGTCGCGCCGCACACGCCGGTGCGGCGCATCTTGGCGTTCACCGCGAGCTCGACGGCCTTCACCGGGTCGGCGGCGGCGTCGATGTAAAGGTGATTGATCCCGTCGAGATGCGCGAGCACGGGAACGCGCGCCTCGTCCTGCACACGCGCGACCAGGCTCTTGCCGCCGCGCGGGATGATGATGTCGATCAGACCTTGCGCGCGGAGCAGCGCGCCGACAGCAGCGCGGTCCTGCACCGGCACCAGCTGGATCGCATCGGCAGGAAGGCCGGCTTCGGCGAGGCCCGCGGCAAGCGCGGCATGGATCGCGCGATTGCTGTGTACGGCCTCGCTGCCCCCGCGCAGGATAACGGCGTTGCCTGACATCAGCCCGAGCGCGGATGCGTCGGCGGTCACATTGGGACGGCTTTCATAGATGATCCCGACGACGCCCAAGGGTACGCGAACGCGGCTCAGCTCCATGCCGTTCGGGCGCACGGCGTGGTCGATCTCGCGGCCGACCGGATCGGGCAGCGCCGCGACCTCCCCGACTGCATCGGCGATCGCGTCCAGCCGGCCCTCGTCGAGCCGCAGCCGGTCGAGCATCGCCGCGCTCAGCCCCGATGCCTTGCCTGCGGTCATGTCGCGTGCGTTCGCGTCGAGGATCGCCGCCGCCTGCGCGCGCAATTGCCCGGCGGCCGCGCGGAGCGCCGCCGCCTTGTCGGCGGTGCTGGCAACGGCCAGCGCTTTCGCCGCCGTGCGGGCGCGGGCGCCCATGTCGGCGATCAGGGCATCGGCGTCGGTCAGACGCGGCGAGGCGAGGGCTTCGGCGTTCACGGCCCGCCCCTATCATGCTTTGCGCGGGCGGCGAAAGTCCCGTTGCGCGGGCGGCCGCGCGCCACTAGTCAGGGGCGCATGAGCGGGGACATCGAAAGCATCGGGGCGGCGATCACGGCGGGGCTGGCGGGCTCGGCGGTCGAGCCGAAACATGGCGGCGGGCACGGGCACGGCGGGATGCGCTGCCTGAATTGCGGGACGAGCCTCGTCGGTTCGCATTGCCATCGCTGCGGGCAGAAGGTCGACGTGCATCGCAGTTTCGGCGCGATCGGGCATGACCTCGTCCATGCGATCTTTCATTTCGAGGGCAAGCTGTGGAACACGCTGCCGATGCTCGCGTGGCGGCCGGGCGACCTGACGCGCCGCTATATCCATGGCGAGCGCGCGAGCTTCATTTCGCCGCTCGCGCTGTTCCTGTTCGCGGTATTCCTGACCTATGCGGTGCTTGCGATGGTCGGCGCCGGCGGCGGTCTGGGCGAGGGGCTGAACAAGGCAGCGGCCGAGCAGACGCGCACCGCGGCGATCAAGGACAGCATGCAGGCCGAGGTCGACCGGATCGACGCAGAGCTCGCGAAAAAGGATCTGCCCGCAGCGCAACGCAAGGAACTCGTGGGCGAGCGTGACACGCTCCAGAAGAGCGCGGACTATCTCGGCGTCTCGCGCAGCCGCAGCAAGACCGAGCGCGCGACCGACCGAGCGTCGGGGCC
>Ga0209257_1001821_pt1 | contig 23331 bp, 7 predicted proteins | sample AraplaCvi_mCL_r2_FD_184277 | JGI IMG/M metagenome (GOLD analysis project Ga0209257, IMG submission 184277) | Arabidopsis root microbial communities from North Carolina, USA - plate scrape MF_Cvi_mCL_r2 (SPAdes) (version 2) | ecosystem: Host-associated > Plants > Roots > Endosphere | place: USA...
GCCAGGATGTTGGTCTGGAACGCGATCCCGTCGATCACGCCAATGATGTCGCCGATCCGCTTGCTGGAGCCGGTGATCGCCTCCATCGTCGAAATCACGCGGTGCACCACCTCGCCGCCCTGGCCAGCGACCTGCGCCGCCGCGTCGGCCAGGCCCGTCGCCTTGCGCGAGGACTCGGCGTTGACCTGCACCGTCTCCGTCATCTGCGCCATCGACGAGGCGGTCTGCTGCAGCGCGCTGGCCTGCGATTCGGTGCGGCTGGACAGGTCGTGGTTGCCGCTGGCAATCTGCGTCGAGGCGGTCGCGATGCCATCGGCGGCCTGGCGCACGTTCGACACCATCGCCGACAGGTTGCCGCTCATCGCCTTCAGCGCGGTCAGCAACTGGCTCAGCTCGTCGCGGCCGCTGACCTGGATCTCCTCGCGCAGGTCGCCGTCGGCCACCGATTGCGCCACCCGGATCGCGCGATTCAGCGGCGCCGTCACCGCGCGGCTGATCAGCCAGCCCAGCAGGCCCGCCATCGCCGTGGACAGCACGGCCGTGACGATCAGCAGCGTGCGGTCGGTGGCGAAGAGCTCGCTCGCGGCCTGCGTCTCGCCGGCGGAGCGCTCGTCCTCGTAGCGGATGAATTCGCCAGTGGCCGTCAGCAACGCGGCCAGCAGCGGCCGGCATTCGGTGTTCATCTTCGCGATGGCGTCGTCGCGCTTGCCCTCGTTGACCAGTCCCACGATCGCGAGCGCGACCTTGCCGTACTGCTCCTCGACGCCGGAGAGCTTGTCGAACAGCGCCTTGTCTTGCGGCGTCGCGTCCTGCGCGCCGGTCAGGTGCTCCTTGAGCCGGCTCAGGGATTGCTTGACCTCCTCATGGGACTTGGTGACCGCGTCCAGTTCCATCGCGCGGTCCTGCGGCGTAGTCACCAGGACGAGGTTGCGAGCGGCGATCGCGCGCGACTTGGCCGCGGACTGCACCGCGATGACCAGGCGCTCGCGCGCCGCGACGCCATGCAGGTAGGTCTCCACGCGCGTGCTGGACTGGTCCAGCTGATGCAGCGCCTCGGCCGACACGGCAATGACGATCAACGCCATCAGGCCGAAGCCGGCCCAGAGTTTGGTCTTGACCTTGAGGCTTGAAAGATTCATGGCGATTCCCCCTGACGGATGCTGGCACTCCGAGCCGGTGCCAAATTTCATCTTCGGCGGCGACGGGCGGGTTCTCAAGGTCTTCAGCGCGCGATCACGCGTGAGGAAGTTGCCTACATCGGTCGAAGCCAGTCCGGGAAACCCCCGTGGCAGCCGACTCGGTCAGGCCCCGAAGGCGTGCGCCAGGCCGGCGACTTCGCGCTCGAAGATCATCCGTTCGCGCTGCACCGCCTGCTGCGCCGGGCGCGACAGCTCCAGGTAGAGCGCGTACTGGCGCATCAGCTCGCCGGCGCCGGCGAAGACCTGGTCCACCTGGTCCGGCTTGAAGTAGCACTCGTCCGGCAGCGCGTAGTCGCGCGCCGCGCCGACGTCCAGCGCGAACACGCAGCAGTCGCGCATCAGCGCCTCGCGGGCCAGCCGGTCCTTGCCCGGGAAGTTGCCCAGGTCGATGAACAGCTTGCTCCGCCCCAGCGCGTCGTAGACCTGCGCGCGCGTCAGGCCGCGGATCAGGTGCACCTTGCAGCCGTTCTCACGCTCCAGCCGCGCGGCGATCGCGCCGACGTCGTAGATGACCTTGTGGTTGGCGTTCAGCGCGATGTCGGTCTTGGCGGCCGGATCGACCGCCGGCTCGCCCTCCGCGGCGACCGGCTTGCCGGGCGTGTAGTCCGACAGCGGCAGCGTCCGCGTGCAGCCCAGCGCGCGGATCACGTCGTGCGCGTAGCTCGACTGGTAGGTGTGCAGCACCCGCTCGCTGCGCAGCAGGTTCATGTTGATCCTGTTGACCGCCAGGTACTCGAAGGCGTTGTCGATGCTCAGCCACCACACCATCGGCGTGCAGGGCTGGAAGTAGCGCAGCCAGTGCACATAGGTCTCGGCCAGGACGACGCAGGTGTCCGGCGTCATCGCGATCTCCTCGGCCAGGCGCACCTGGTACTTCTGGTAGTCGGCCACGGTGTTGGGCCGCGGCTGCAGCTTCAGCGCCGTGCCGGCGCTCAGGCCATTGCGGCGGTACAACTCGTCGATCGCGGGCAGATCGGTCGGCAGCACGTACCAGACGCGCGCGTCGTGACCCTGGCGGATCAGCGAGTCCGACAGCTGGTGCAGCGCCTCCGGGCCGCCGGTCTGCACGCCGTGGGGGATCAGGATGACGATCTGTTTCTTCGCGTTCATCGGAAGCTTTCGAGGGGGAGTCTTGGCCGGGATCAGGACAGCGCCGCCAGGCGCGCCTGGAGCTTGAGCGCGGTCTCCGGGGCGACCACCTGCAGGCCCGGCAGCAGGTAGCCGCTGCGGCTTTTGACGATCCGGTCGGAGAGGTGGTCCAGCAGGAAATCCGGCATCTCGCGATAGACGCTGGGCAGGTGGAAGATGCCGTGGAAGCCGAAGGTGGGGTAGGGCACCGCCGGGAATTCCACCGAGAAATGCGAGGCGATCGCCTTGGGCGCGAAGCGGCAGCCGGCGCGCTCCAGCGTGTCGCGCATGGTGCGGCAGATGAAGAGGTCCTCGGCCTGGGCCGGATCGGGATAGTCCAGCTGCGCCACCGCATGCACCAGGCGGCGCGAGCGCCACGAGAAGCCGCCGTTGCCGACGTTGTTGTCCTCGTAGTTGGGCCAGGGCGCGCCGATGTAGTCGTAGTGCAGGAAGTGCGGCGAGAACTGATCCGCGTTGAGCACGAAGCCGTCGTACTGGATCACCAGCACGTGATCGGCGCTGAGGTGCTCGGCCAGCTGGCGCGTGATGATCAGGTTGTAGTCGTTGATCGAGCGCAGCGTCGGCACCGGGATCACCGGCAGGCCGGGCCACAGCTCCGGCCGGTCCGAGTAGATCAGCACCTGGCTGAACGGCAGCCCCTGCTGCTCCATCAGCCGCATGCTGTGCAGCAGCGCCTGGCGGGCCAGCACATGCAGGTCGGTGTCGACGATGGCGACGGCGATGCTGGGCTTGGCGCTCATGACATCAGGTCCAGCAGTTGCTTCGTCACCGTGCCCCACGAGAAGCGCTGCGCCAGCCGCTGGCGGGCGGCCTCGCGGCGCGGCGCCGGGGTCAGGCGTTGCTCGACCACCTGCAGCATCGCCTCGCGCAGGTCGTCCAGATCGGGCACGACGAAGGCGCCCACCGGCTGCGGCGCGTCGGCGTCGGTGCCGGGCCGGGTGTGCAGGCGGTGGCAGAGCTCGGGCGGCGTGAAGTCGTCGGTGGCGCCGCCGCCGCTGACGATCACATGCGTGCCGCAGCCCATCGCCTCCAGCACCGGCAGGTTGAAGCCTTCGGCCCGGTAGGGGGAGACATAGGCGTCGGAGAGCGCGTACAGCGAGCGCAGCTGCGGCAGGTTCAGGCTGGTCGACAGGATGGAGATGCCGTCGCGCACCTGCGGCGAATTGAGCTGGGGCGCCCGCGCCGCGAGCTCGCCGAACAGGCGCTCGACGCCGATGCCGTACAGCCCCTGGTGGTCCTTGAGGATCAGCCGCACCGGCAGGCCCTGCAGGCGCAGCTCGGCGAAGGCCAGCAGCAGCAGGTCGATGCCCTTGTTCCAGGTCGCCACGCCGACGTTGGCGAAGACCGTCTCATGCGGCTGCAGCCCCAGCGCCGCGCGCGCGGCCTGACGCTGCTCGGGCGTCATCGGGAAGAAGGTGTCGGTCTTGTAGCCGTGGGGCACGACCTGGACCTTGTCCGCGTCGAAGCCGTAATCCACCAGCCGCGCCTTGGACCAGCGCGTCGGCGTGACGATGAAGTCGTCGCCCTGGGTCAGCGCGGAGGGTGCCATCTCGGGCGGATCGAAGCTCTTGCCCGAGAGGCCGAATTCGGTGACCACGAAGGTGGCGTTGCGGCGCGCCGCGGCCGGGTCTCCGAGGCGCACCGGCGAGGCGATGCGCAGGCGCAGGTCCATGACGCGGTCGCCGGGGTCGGGCAGCGCGTCGATGATGGCGCGCTCCTCGGGCGCGAAGCCGGAGTCCAGCTTGCCCTTGTCCCAATGCGGCATGAAGAACGGCGCGTCCTTGTGGAACAGCTCGAACCGCGGGTCCTTCACCATCTCCAGGATCTGGTTCTGGTTGACCATCGCGATGGAGTGGTTCACCCCCCGCCAGCCTTCGATGCAGAGTGTCTTCATCCGGCGGATTGTGTCCCCGCGCGGGCGGGGGCATGCGCGGATAAGGGGGACAGGGACGGCCTACTCCGTGGCGAAGACGGCAGGGCGAGGGCAGGGCGAAGGCAAGGTGTGGGCGGGGTCGACTCAGGCCGGGGCCGGCCCGGCGGCCAGGAGGAGCAGGTCCCGGCCGGCGATCGCCGAGTTCACGTGAGCGCCCAGGGTGACCTGGCCGCCGGCGCGGAAGCGCTCGACCAAGCCGCCCCCGGACGGGTCCGGCGGCGTGGCCGGCGTGACCAGGGCCTGAGCGCCCAGCGAGTACGCGCTGCAACGCCCGCTGCCGCCCGGCGTTGCGCAGGACCGGGACACGCAGGACCGCATCCGCGACCCGACGACGACGCCAGCTGGGAGCCGTCGAAACTGGTCGTCAACGAGACCGTCTCGGGGCATCGCCAGGCGCTCCATGCAGGCGTTGATGCGCTCGCCGGCTTCCGGCGTCAGGCACAGCATCTCGATGAAGAGCCGGTTGTTGGAGGCGGCGGGCGGCAGATCCCGGATGCGCTGGAGGAAGCCGTCCAGGACACCGGGCCCCAGGCGCGGCTCCCAGACGGCGCGCCGCGACGCCATCAGCGCGAGGAACTTGTCCGGCCTGGCGACCTGGCGTTCCTTGAACGAGAACCGCGGAAGGACCTTGCCGTCCTGCGTGGTGATGCGGGTCCCGCTGCCGCTGCCGCTCAACAGCAGATCGGTCTCGACGCCGACCTTGTGCTGGCCGAAGAGCACCAGGCCCTGGCCCGTGGGCAGCGGCACCGCGGGATTCGTGATGCCGGCGCTGGCGTCCAGCCCGATCGATGTGTGGGTGGCGCTCGTGTCCTGCCCGACGCGCGTGGCGCCGCCGGTATCGCGTGATCGCTGCTTGTCGAGGAGGGTGCGCTTGAGGCCGGCGCCCGCCGTCGCGAAGGCGCCGATGCCCAGGCCCAGCTCCGCGCGCGCGGTCGCCTCGAGCGACAGCGACACCTCGGCCGAGCGGGCGCGGGTCTCGTTCCAGCCGAAGGAGATGTCGTGGTCATCGCCAAGCCGCTCCACGACCCGCGCCCACATCTCGCCGCCATGGGCGGGGCGCTTGCGGGCGGGGTCGGCGATCTCGAAGATCGTGTTGACCACCCGTTCGCCCATGCCCCGCCAGTCGCTGGCCGTCAGCCGGGCCCGCTCCTCGGGCGGCAGCGCCTGATGTTCGCGGCCCTCCCGGTTGGTGCGGATCATCAGGCCCTTGGCGACCAGGTGCGACCCGCCCAGCCGCGCCATGGCCTGCGCGGAGAGACCCACGGGGCCCAGCTCGGTGCCCACGCGGACGCCGGCGCCGACCGATCCGCTCACCTTGCGCTCGCTGCCCAGGAACAGCACGCCGCTGTTGGCGCTCGGGCCCGCCTTGAAGACGGCGGCGCGACTGCGGTCGGCGCCCAGCTCGACGACCGGTGTGATGCCGAAGGAGAGGCTGCCCGCGCCGCCGATGGAGGCGGCGTTGGCGCCGACGGTGACGCCGATGCCGTGGCGCCGGCCGTCGCGATAGGTGGCGATGTCGTTGCCGATCACCACCGAGTTCATCACCTGGCGCAGGATCTCGCGGCGGCGCGCCGGGTCGGCGCTGTCGAACTCCGCCTGCATCTCGCGCAGCGCCTCGTCGAACGCCGCCTGGTAAGCCGCAGCCGCGGCGGCCTTCTCTCCGGCCCGCGGGTCCGCGCGATGGTCGGGCATCGTGCCCAGGTGGGAGGCCAGCGGTCCGGCGTTCAGCAAGGTCCGCAGCGGTGTCTTGTCCTTGCCGGCCAGCCGACGCAGCGCGCGGATGGGCGCGCGCAGGCGATCGCGCGTCGTCGGGAGTTGACCCTGCGGCGTCTTGCAGGCCAGGTCGATGTAGGTGATGAACTTGCGCAGCCGCTTGGTCATCAGGTGGAAGGGCGTTCCCTGTCCGCTCTCGGTGAAGCCGTTGCGCAGCGCGACGGCGGCGGGCTTGTAGTCGCGCCAGCGCTCAGGCTCCCCGGGCGCACGGCCGCAGTTGTCCGTGGCATGCAGGAAGGCCTGCGCCGCCAGCGTCATGGGATGCTCGGCCTCATGCGGGCCGCCGGGCCGCCGGCGCGCGTTGCCGGTGCCGAGCCAGGACGGATCGAGCATCCGCGGGTGCAAGGGGTGTGCGTTCAGCGCGTCGCGGACATCTTGTGTCGCGTAGTCCTTTCCGGGCTCGAGACCCAGGCGGATCAACGCGTCTTCGGCGCGCAGGCCCAGCTTGTAGTGCTCGATGGCCTGCTCGGCGTAGGCGCGCGAAGGATCTCCAGGGGAGGGCAGCGCGATGCCATGCAGATCCAGCAACGCCTGGAATCCGCCGGCGGTCGAGGCCAGCGCGCGCCGCGCGTTGTTGGCCATGCGCCGAGGGCCAAGCTGGGGCCCCACTTCGTCATCCAGGCGTGCCATTCCCGGCGCAGGCTTGTGGCTGTCGGGCAGAAGGACCGCCGGCAACGGGGGCGCGTGTTCGCGCAATGCCAGATAGGCCTTTCGCGCCATCAGCGGGTGGCCGGTGAGCGTGCGCAGCGTCGTGGCGATCAGCAGGGCCTGCTCATGGCGCAACGCGTGTCCGCCGGGACGTCCCGAGGGATCCGCGCCAGGATGCTCGAGCAGGGTACGGGCCAGCGAGGCGACGTCGCAGGCGGCCGTCGCGCTGCCGTCGGCGGAAGTGGCGAACAGGCGCATGAGTTCGGCCTCGAATTCGGCGTCCTTCGACGCGGCTGCGGCGGCCGGCGCCGCAGCGAGTGGAGACGGCGTGATCGACGCCGGCTTGTCCGTCGATGCCAATGGATGTTTGTTCGCCGGCAGGGCGGGTTTGATGTCGGGGAGTTGGCCGCGGGCGGAACTCGTCGGAGACGTCCCGCTGCGAGACACCCCCAGCGGACCGGCGGCGAGGGTGATCCGCGGGGCGCTGAACCGCGCTCGCAGGCCGCGCAGCGGGCTCAGCAGCGTGTCGGCGATGCGCGCCCGGCGAGATCGCGGCGGGTTGTCCCGCGCGGCGCCGGACTCGATCGCGGTCATCTCTGGCCAGTCCTTCGCGGCCGACCATTCCTGCGCCGCGGCCAGTACCCGGGTCTCGGCCGCGGCCACGCGTGCGATCACCGCATTGAGCTGCCGGATGCGTTCCTGGCGATCGGCACTGGTGGCGTCGGCGTGGGCCTCCAGGCGCAAGGCCTCATGAAGGATGTCGCGTTCCTTGCGCCGCGCGTCATAGACGGCTTTCTCGCTGCGCAGCCGTGCCCGGAGCTGGGCTTCGCGCGGGTCCGCCGGCGCGGCCTCGCGTTCGGCGCCGGCGTGCTCCTCGGGAGGAGCGGCGCCGTCCATGACCGCGGCGCCTGTCGAGTCCGCCTCAGGGCTGGAAGGGAGAGTCAGCGGCATCGTCGTGCTCCATGAGCGACGACGCGTTCGTCCAGCAAAGCGCTTGCTGGCCACCTTGAGGGACGACGTCGTCTGTCGAAGGTGGATGTCTAGTGAACATTTCCGCGTTCACCGTTCGGCGGACAACCCTTCCCGGGCGTCCGCTGCCGCTCGCTTTTCCGATGTCGGCCGACCGAACCGATCAGAGCAGCGGGCCGGTGCCGTCTTCCTCGCCGACCTTGCGCATCGTCGCGTGCAGGGCCGCCATGGCGGCATGGTGGATGCGCGCGCCGTCGTCCGGCGCGGCCGGGGAGGGCGCCGACGCCGCCGCGTCACCGTGCGCCGCCCCCGGCAGCACGGACGCGGAGGGAGCCGCCAGCACGTCGGCGGCGGATGGAGGGGCTTTCTGGCCGTCTCCCGACTTCGAGAACCACACGTCGCCCATCTGGTGCGTGACGCCATCGGCGGTCTTGTAGCCGGAGATCAAGCCGATCACGTTCCCATGATCGACCGTCGCGCTGGACTTGGCGTTGAGGTCCAGCTCCACGATGCCCAGCTCGGCGAGCGATTTGAGTTCGCCCGCATCGGTCTTGCCGTTGCCGTTGGCGTCGGCCCAGATCCGCAACTGCGCGAAGCCGGCGTCGAGCGCGTTCAGCACATGGTCGCCGTTGCTGTCCATGGCCTGCATGGCCTCGTAGCCGTTGGCCGCGTGCCTGCCGCTCGCCAGCGCCGTGCCGGTGCCGAAGAGCTCGGCGCCCGAGTCGATCTGCCCGTTGCCGTCGAGGTCGCGGGCGAGCAGGCCGTTGCCCTGGGCCATCCAGCCCCATTGCTGGCTGTGGCCGGTGTTGTTCAGGTCGAAGCTGACGCCCTGGGCCGCCGCCACCGTGCCGAGCCCGTGCCCATCGAGGTTGAGCATGATCGGCGTGGCCAGGAACAGCGCGTCCAGCTGCTTGCCCGACATCGCATGCAGCGCGTCGGTGGAGAAGGCCAGCACCTGGTCCATGTTCAGCGCGGCCAGGTCGGCGGTCTCGAAGCCGATCACCGCGTCGCTGCCGATGGCGTGGATCTGGTCGACGGTCAGCGCCTTGGCCTGGTCGCGGCTGAGCGCCGCCAGCTCGTCGCTGGACATCGTGGCGAAGCCCTCGGACGAGATCGAGGCGAGCTGCGCCGTGGTCAGCGCCATGACCTGGCGGCTGTCCAGCGCCGCGATCGCGTCGCTGTTCATCGCCGCGATGGACGCGCTGTTCAGGGCGTGCAGCGCCTGCGTGCCCAGCCCGTGCACCTGCTCCGCGCCCAGGCTGGCGAAGACGTCGGTGGACAGCGTGTTCAGCGTCGCCGTCGTCAGCACGTGGAAGGCCGATGAGGTCAGCGCCGCGAAGTCGTCCGTGCCGAAGCCCGAGAGCTGCGTCGTCGTCATCTCGACCAGTTGCGTGCTGGTCATCGCATGCACCTGGTCGGTCGACAGCGCGGCGAAGTCGCCGACCGTCATGACGCGGATCGCGCTGCCGCGCAGCAGCGCGAAGTCCTGCGACTCCAGCGCCGCCATCTGGTCCGTGCTCCAGGCCAGCACCTGCACGTTGGTGATGCCCAGCATCTGCGCCGTGCTCAGCGCCTGGATCTGGTCCGTGGTCATCGCCGCGGCCTGCTGGTAGGTCAGGTTGCCGACCTGCTCCGCCCGCAGGGCCCCGAATTGATCGGTGCTCAGCAGCGCGATCTGGTCCGAGCTCAGCGCGCGCAGCGCCGTCGAGTGCAGAACCGCCAGGTCCTGCGTCTCGATGGCGGCCAGGTGCGCGGCGTCCAGCGCGGACAGCTGCGAGGAGCGCAGCGCCGCGAATTGCGCCGTGGTCAGCGCCGCCAGCGCGTCGGTGGCCAGCGCCTCGATCTGCATCGAGTTCAGCGCCGCGATCTGCTTGGGCGAGAGCGCTGCGATCTGCGCCAGGTCCAGCGCGCCGAACTGGTCGCTGGTCATGCCGATCAGCGCGCCGGTGCCCAGGCTCGCCAGCTGGGCGGTGCCGAGATGGTCGATCTGATCGGCCGTCAGGCCTTGCAACTGGCGCGATGACAGCGAGGACAGCTGCGCGTTGCTCAGCGCGGCGAGGTTGTCGCCGCTGATCGACGCCAGCTGCGCCGAGCTCAGGCCCTGCAGCGCCCGCGTGGTGAGGCCGACGATGTCGACGATCTCCAGGTTGGCGAGTTGATCGGTGCTCAGCGCCGCCAGCTGCTTCGACGAGAAGACCGCGAACTGCGTCGAGTCCAGCGCGTTCAGGTCGGCCTGTTCCAGCGCGGCCATCTGGGCGGTGGTCAGCGCGGCCACCTGGCCGGTGCGCAGCGCCGCGAACTGTTCGGGCACCAGCGCATTGAGCTGGTCCGTGCTGAAGCCCTGCAGCGATTGCACCGTGAGACCGCGCACGCCGTCGGTGGACAGGGCGTCGATCTGCGACGGGGTCAGCGCGGCCACCTGGCCGGTCGACAGCAGCGAGGTCTGACCGCTGCCGAAGGCACCGACCTGCTCGCGGCTCAGCGCGTGGATCTGCGCGGTGGACAGCGCCGTGAGATAGACCGGACGGACGGCGGCCAGCAGATCCGGCGTCAGCGCGCCGATCTCGTCGGTGGAGATCGCGGCCAGCTGGTACGAGCTCAGCGCCGGGAAATGCTGCGAGCCCAGCGCGTTCAGCGTGTCGTGATCGAGGCTGCGCACCTGGGCGGTGGTCAGCGCCGCGAGCTGCGCATCGCGCAGCTGCGACACGCCCAGCGGGCCGAGCGCATCCAGTTGCGCCGCCGACAGGCCGCGGATCGCCAGCGTCGTGATGCCTTGCAGCGCGGCCGGGGTCAGCGTCTGCAACTGGTCCGCCGTCAGTGCCGCGATCTGCACGGTGCTCAGCACGCCGGTCTGCAGCGAGGTCATGCCGCCCACCAGCGCCAGGTCCAGCGCCTGCACCTGCGCGCTGCTCAGCGAGCGGATCACCGTGCCCGACAGCGCGCCGAAGTCCTCGGCCTGCAGATGCGCGACCTGATCCGTCGTCAAGCCGCGGAACTGGGCCGAGCCCATCGCGGCGAACTGCGCCGTGGTCAGCGTGTTGAGCTCGTCCGGCGTCATCGCCGCCAGTTGCGCCGTGGTGAGCGCGCGGACCTGGTTGCTGGTCAGCGCGGTCAGCTGATCGGAGGTCAACATCTCCAGCTGCGCGTTCGTCAGCGTGGCCACCACGCGCGTGGACAGCGCCTGGATCGCGGCCGGCGTCAGCGCCGCGAGCTGCGCGTCGGTCAGGTCGCGCAGTTGCAGCGTGCCCAGCGCGCCGGTCTGCGCGCTCGACAGCGCCGCCACCTGCTCCGGATCGAGCGAGGCCATCTGTGCCGCGGTCAGGCCGCGCAACGCGATGCTGCTCAGCGCGGCGAGGTCATCGGTGCTGAGCGAGTGGAACTGCCCCGGCGTCAGCGACGCGAGCTGGGTCGAAGTCAGCGCAGCGATCTGCGCGGTGGAGAAAGCGGCCAGGTCCTCGGTGCCGAATGCGGCGAGCTGGCGCGTCGTGATCGCCGCCACCTGCAGGGTCTTGAGCGCGCCGAGCTGTTCGGCGCTCATCGCCGCCAGCACATCAGGCTTGAGTCCCGCCAGCGCCGTGCTGCCGAGCGAGCGCAGCTCATCGGTGCTGAACGACGGCAGCTGCGCCGTGTTCATGCCGATCAGCTGGGTCGAGGTGAGGCTGGCCACCTGCCGGGAGCTCAGGGCGTCCAACTGGTCGGAGCTCAGCACCGACAGCTGCAGCGAGTCCAGCGTGCGCAGGCCCTTGGTGCCGATCGCGGCCAGGTCCTGGCCCTCGAGCGAGGCCACCTGCGTGGTGTTCAGCGACTTGATCTGCAGCGTGCCGATCGCGGCGTACTGGTCCGACGTCATCGCCACCAGCGCGTCGGTGCTCAGCGTGCGGAACTGCTGGCTGGTCAGCGCCGCCACCTGCTGGGTCGCCAGCGCCTGGATCGCGTCGGACGTCAAGTGCGACACCGCCGCCGTGCTCAGGCCGCGCACCGCGCCGGTGCTCAGCGCCTGCAGCGACTCGGTGTGCAGCGCGCTGAGCTGGTCGCCGCTGAGCCCGCGGGTCTGGCTGCCGCGCAGCGCGCCGATCTGGTCGGTGCCCAGCGCGTTGAGCTGATCGGTGCTGAAGGCGCCCAGCTGCAGCGTGTTGAGCACCTGCATCGAGGCGGTGCTGAACACCGCGACCTCGTCGGTCGTCAGCAGGCCGATCTGCTGGCTGTTCAGGCCGCGCACCTGCACCGAGGACAGCGCCGCCACCTGCGCCGTGTCGAAGGCGCTGAACTGGTCGCTGTCCAGGCGGCGCAGGCGGTCGACGGTCAGCGCCGGGATCTGCGTGGTCGTCAGCGCGTGGATCTGGTCGGAGGTCAGCGCGGCGATGGTGGAGGTCGTCAGCGTCCGGATCGCGCCGGTGCTGATCGCCTGGATGTCCTGCGCCTCCATGGCCGACAGGTGGCCGGAGGCCAGGCCATTGAGCTGCCGCGCGGTCAGCGAGGCGACCTGCAGCGTCGTCAGCGCCACCACCTGGTCGGCGCTCAGCAGCGCCCATTCCGCCCCGGTCAGCGTGGCGAGCTGGGTGGTGGTGAGCGCGGCGATCTGCTCCGGCGTGAGCGATCCGACGTCGAAAGTGGCCATGCGGTGTGGAGGAGAAACTTCTGGAGCCTGGCGGTTTGCCGTTTGCGGCCGGTGGCGGCAGCCGCAAACGGCAAACCGGGGGCCGAAGCCCCCGGTTCCGGTGCGTCGCTTAGATCAGCGGGGCGCTGCCTTTCTGGTCGTCATCATGCAGCTTCTTGTAGGCCGCGCTCAGGACGTCGTGGCTGACCGTGTCGGCCGAGGCCGCGGTCGCCGCGGCGGTGGCCGCCGCCGGCGCCGTGGCGCCGCCCAGCAGGTTGGCCTCCGGCTGCGCCAGCAGATCGCCCAGATGCGGCGCGGCGGCGTGCGTCGTGCCGGTGACCTGCTGCGTCGCGCCGTCCTTGGCGAACCACACGTCCGACATCTCGTGCGTCGTGCCGTCCGACTTGGTGTAGCTCGACACCAGGCCGACCAGGTTGCCGTGATCGACGTCCGTGCCCTTGGTGGCGTTCAGGCTCAGGTCGGTGATGCCCAGGTCCGTCAGCGAGTGCAGTTCCCCCTTGTCGGTCTTGCCGTCATGGTTGGCGTCCACCCAGACCTGCAGCTTGCTGAAGTCCACGTCCTTGGCGTTGATGTGGCCGTCATGGTTCGTGTCCAGCGAGCCCAGGGCGGAGAAGCCGTCCAGGTTCTTGCGGCCGTTGACCGTGGTGCCCGAGCCGAAGAGCTCCGCGCCGCTGTCGATCGAGCCGTTGCCGTTGCGATCCATCACCAGCAGGCCGTCGTTGCCGCCGACCCAGCCCCACTTGTCGTTGTGACCGGTGGCGTTGAGGTCGAAGTTCACGCCGTCCTTGGCCGCCAGCGTCTGGATGCCGTTGCCATCCAGGTCCAGCACGATCGGGGTCGCCATGAAGCGGGCGTTGATCTGGTCGTCCGTCCAGCCAACCATCTGGTCGGTGGTCATCGCCAGCACCTGCTCCATGCTCATGCTGGCCAGGTCCTGCGTGTCCCAGCCGATGAACTGGTCGGAGGTCATCGCCACAATCTGGTCGGTGGTGATGCCCTGGATCTGCAGCGACGTCAGCGAATGGATGTCGTGCGAATCCAGCGCCAGGATCTGGTCCGTCGTGAAGGCATGCATCTGCGTCGAGGTCAGCGCCGCGAAGTGCGTGCTGGTCAGGGCGCCGATGTCGTCCGTCGTCAGGGCCACGATCTGGGCCGTGTCCAGCGCATGCAGCTGCGCGGTGCTGAACTCATGGACCTGGTCGGTGGTCAGGGCCGCGATCTGGTCGGTGTGGAAGGCGTGGATCGCCGCGGTGCCCAGCGCATGGATGCCGTCGGTCGTGATCGACGCGATGTCGGCGGTGTCGATGCCGACGATCTGCGACGAGCCGATCGCGCTCCACTGCGACGAGGTCAGCGCATGGATCTGGTCCGAGGTGAAGGCCTGGAAGTCCGCCGAGTCGAAGGCCACCAGGTTCGCGCTGCCGATCGCCGCCAGGTCGCCGCTGTCCAGCGCCATCACCTGGTCGGTGGTGAACGCGTGGAGCTGCGCCGAGCTCAGCGAGACGACCTGCTGCGAGGTCAGGGCCTGCACGTCGTCGGTGGCCAGCTGGCTGACCTGCAGCGTGCTCAGCGCCGCGACCTGCGCGGTCGACAGGGCTTCGATCTGGTCGGAGCCCAGCGCCGCCAGCTGCGCGCTGTCGAGCGAGCGGATCGCCGCCGTGCCCAGCAGGCGCAGGTCACCGGTTTCGAAGGCCGCCATCTGGTCGGTGGTCAGGCCGTCGACCTGCGACGAGGTCAGCGCCGCCGCCTGCGACGAGGTCAGCGCCACGATCGAGTCGGTGCTCAGCGCGCCAATCTGCGCGGAGTTCAGCGCCAGCAGCTGGCTGGTGGTCAGCGCCGCCACGTCGTCCGTGTCCATCGTCGCGATCTGCGCGGTGGTCAGGGCCTGCAGCTGGGTGGTGCCCAGCGCGCGGATCTGGCCGCTGGTCAGCGCGTTCAGGTCGTCGCTGGAGAGGTTGGCGATCTGGCCGGTCGTCAGCGAGGCGACCTGCGTGCTCGTCAGCGACTGGATCTGATCCGAGCTCAGGGCGTCCAGCTGCGTCGAGGTCAGGGCGCGCAGGGCGAGCGTGCTCAGCGACTTGAGGTCGCCGGACTCGATCGCGGCCATCTGGTCCGTCGTCAGGCCGGCCACCTGGGCCGAGCCCAGCGCGGCGACCTGGCCGGAGGTCAGCGCGATCACCGAGTCGGTGCTCAGCGCGCCCACCTGGGCCGAGTTCAGCGCCTGGATCTGCTGCGAACTCAGGGCCGCCACATCGCCGCTTTCCATCGTCGCGATCTGACCGGTGGTCAGCGCGGCGACCTGCTGCGTGGACAGCGCCTTGATCTGGCCGCTGGTCAGCGCGTTCAGGTCGTCGCTGGTCAGGTTGCTCACCTGGCCGGTCGTCAGCGCCGCGACCTGGGCGGTCGTCAGCGCGCCGATCTGATCGGTGTGCAGCGCGTTCAACTGGTCGCTGGTCAGGGCGCGCAGGGCGGCCGTGTTCAGGGCCTTCAGGTCGCCGGTTTCAAGGGCGCCCATCTGGTCCGTCGTCAGGCCCGCGACCTGCTTGCTGGTCAGCGCGGCGACCTGCGTCGAGCTCAGTGCCACGATCGCGTCGGTGCTGAAGGCGCCCACCTGGGCCGAGCTCAGCGCGGCGACCTGGTTGGTGGCCAGCGCGGCGACGTCCGCGGTCTCCATCGTCGCGACCTGGCCGGTCGTCAGCGCGGCGACCTGCTGGGTCGTCAGCGCCTTGATCTGCGCGCTGGTCAGCGCGTTCAGGTCGTCGCTGCCCAGGTTGCTGATCTGACTGGTGGTCAGCGCGGCGACTTGCTGAGTCGTCAGCGCGGCGATCTGGTCGGAGCCCAGCGCTTCGAGTTCGGCTGAGGTCAGCGAGGCCACCTGGCCGGTGGTCAGCGCGCGCAGCTGGCCGGTGGTCAGCGCGGCGAAGTCATCGGTGGCGAACTGGCTGATCTGGCCGGTGGTCAGCGACGCGACCTGGGCGGTGCTCAGCGCCTCGACCTGGTCGGAACCGAGCGCCTGCAGCTGGTCGCTGGTCAGGGCGCGCAGCGCGGTGGTCGAGATCGAGCGCAGGTCACCGGTCTCGATGGCGGCCATCTGGTCGGTGGTCAGGCCCGCGACCTGCTTGGAGGTCAGCGCCGCGGCCTGCGCCGAGGTCAGTGCCACGATCGAGTCGGTGCTCAGCGCGCCCACCTGGGCCGAGCTCAGCGCGGCGACCTGGTTGGTGGCCAGCGCGGCCACGTCGGCCGATTCCATGGTCGAGACCTGGCCGGTCGTCAGCGCGGCGACCTGCTGGGTCGACAGCGCCTTGATCTGGCCGCTGGTCAGCGCGTTCAGGTCATCGCTGGACAGGTTGCTGATCTGGGCGGTGCTCAGCGCGGCGACCTGCTGGGTCGACAGCGCGGCGATCTGGTCGCTGTTGAGCGCGTCCAGCTGGGCCGAGGTCAGCGACTGCAGCGCGTTGGTGCTCAGCGCCTTGAGGTCGGCCGTTTCCAGCGCGGCCATCTGGTCCGTGCCCAGGCCCGCGACCTGCTTGCTGCTGAGCGCGGCGACCTGCGACGAGGTCAGCGCCACGATCGAGTCGGTGCTCAGCGCGCCGAGCTGCGCCGAGTTCAGCGCCGCGACCTGGGCGGTCGTGAGCGACTGCACGTCGTCGGACTGCATCGCCGAGAGCTGGGCGGTGGTCAGCGAGGCGACCTGCTGCGTGGACAGCGCCTTGATCTGGCCGCTGGTCAGCGCGTTGAGGTCGTCGCTGGTCAGGTTGCTCACCTGGCCGGTGGTCAGCGCGGCGACCTGGCCGGTCGTCAGCGCGGCGACCTGGTCGGAGCCCAGCGCGTTGAGCTGGTCGCTGGTCAGCGCGCGCAGCGCGGCGGTGTTCAGGGCCTTGAGGTCGCCGGTTTCAATGGCGCCCATCTGGTCCGTCGTGAGGCCGGCGACCTGCTTGGTCGTCAGCGCGCCCACCTGCTGCGAGCTCAGCGCGACGATGGCGTCGGTGCTCAGGGCGCCGACTTGCGCCGAGCCCAGCGCGCCGATCTGACCGGTGGTCAGCGCGGCGACGTCGTCGGACTGCATCGTCGAGATCTGCGCGGTCGTCAGCGCGGCGACCTGGGCGGTGCCCAGCGCCTTGATCTGGCCGCTGGTCAGCGCGTTGAGGTCATCGCTGGTCAGGTTGCTCACCTGGCCGGTCGTCAGCGCGGCCACTTGCGCGGTCGTCAGCGACTGGATCTGGTCAGAGCCCAGCGCGTCCAGCTGATCGCTGGTCAGCGCGCGCAGCGCGGCGGTGTTCAGCGACTTGATGTCACCCGACTCGATGGCGGCCATTTGGTCGGTGGTCAGGCCGGCGACCTGCTTGGTCGACAGCGCAGCCACCTGGCCCGAGGTCAGCGCCACGATCGCGTCCGTGCTCAGCGCACCGACCTGAGCCGAGCTCAGCGCGGCGATCTGGTTGGTGGCCAGCGCGGCCACGTCGGCCGATTCCATCGTCGCGACCTGGCCGGTCGTCAGCGCGGCGACCTGCTGGGTCGTCAGCGCCTTGATCTGCGCGCTGGTCAGCGCGTTCAGGTCGTCGCTGCCCAGGTTGCTGATCTGACCCGTGGTCAGCGCGGCGACCTGAGCGGTCGTCAGCGCGGCGATCTGGTCGGAGCCCAGCGCTTCGAGTTCGGCCGAGGTCAGCGAGGCCACCTGGCCGGTGGTCAGCGCGCGCAGCTGGCCGGTGGTCAGCGCGGCGAAGTCATCGGTGGCGAACTGGCTGATCTGGCCGGTGGTCAGCGATGCGACTTGAGCGGTGCTCAGCGCCTCGACCTGGTCGGAACCGAGCGCCTGCAGCTGGTCGCTGGTCAGGGCGCGCAGCGCGGTGGTCGAGATCGAGCGCAGGTCACCGGTCTCGATGGCGGCCATTTGGTCGGTGGTCAGGCCCGCGACCTGCTTGGAGGTCAGCGCCGCGGCCTGCGCCGAGGTCAGTGCCACGATCGAGTCGGTGCTCAGCGCGCCCACCTGGGCCGAGCTCAGCGCGGCGACCTGGTTGGTGGCCAGCGCGGCCACGTCGGCCGATTCCATGGTCGAGACCTGGCCGGTCGTCAGCGCGGCGACCTGCTGGGTCGACAGCGCCTTGATCTGGCCGCTGGTCAGCGCGTTCAGGTCATCGCTGGACAGGTTGCTGATCTGGGCGGTGCTCAGCGCGGCGACCTGCTGGGTCGACAGCGCGGCGATCTGGTCGCTGTTGAGCGCGTCCAGCTGGGCCGAGGTCAGCGACTGCAGCGCGTTGGTGCTCAGCGCCTTGAGGTCGGCCGTTTCCAGCGCGGCCATCTGGTCCGTGCCCAGGCCCGCGACCTGCTTGCTGCTGAGCGCGGCGACCTGCGACGAGGTCAGCGCCACGATCGAGTCGGTGCTCAGCGCGCCGAGCTGCGCCGAGTTCAGCGCCGCGACCTGGGCGGTCGTGAGCGACTGCACGTCGTCGGACTGCATCGCCGAGAGCTGGGCGGTGGTCAGCGAGGCGACCTGCTGCGTGGACAGCGCCTTGATCTGGCCGCTGGTCAGCGCGTTGAGGTCGTCGCTGGTCAGGTTGCTCACCTGGCCGGTGGTCAGCGCGGCGACCTGGCCGGTCGTCAGCGCGGCGACCTGGTCGGAGCCCAGCGCGTTGAGCTGGTCGCTGGTCAGCGCGCGCAGCGCGGCGGTGTTCAGGGCCTTGAGGTCGCCGGTTTCAATGGCGCCCATCTGGTCCGTCGTGAGGCCGGCGACCTGCTTGGTCGTCAGCGCGCCCACCTGCTGCGAGCTCAGCGCGACGATGGCGTCGGTGCTCAGGGCGCCGACTTGCGCCGAGCCCAGCGCGCCGATCTGACCGGTGGTCAGCGCGGCGACGTCGTCGGACTGCATCGTCGAGATCTGCGCGGTCGTCAGCGCGGCGACCTGAGCAGTGCCCAGCGCCTTGATCTGGCCGCTGGTCAGCGCGTTGAGGTCGTCGCTGGTCAGGTTGCTCACCTGGCCGGTCGTCAGCGCGGCCACTTGCGCGGTCGTCAGCGACTGGATCTGGTCGGAGCCCAGCGCGTCCAGCTGATCGCTGGTCAGCGCGCGCAGCGCGGCGGTGTTGAGGGCGCGGACATCGGCGGTCTCCATCGCGCCGATCTGGTCGGTCGTCAGGCCGCCGACCTGCTTGGTCGACAGCGCGGCCACCTGGCCCGAGGTCAGCGCGGCGATGTTGCCGGTCGACAGCGCGGCAATCTGGTCGGAGCCCAGCGCGACGACCTGCTGGGTCGTCAGCGCCTGCACGTCGTTGCTCTCCATGCCGGCGATCTGGCCGGTGGTCAGCGCGGCGACCTGGGCGGTGCCCAGCGCGCGGATCTGATTGGAGTTCAGCGCGTTCAGGTCATCGCTGGACAGCGCCTGGATCTGCGCGGTACCCAGCGCGGCGACCTGGGCGGTCGTCAGCGCGGCCACCTGGTCGGAGGTCAGGGCGCCGATCTGGTCGGTGGTCAGCGCGCGCAGCGACGCGGTGCTCAGCGCCTTGACGTCGACGGTCTCGATCGCGCCGACCTGGTCGGTCGTCAGGCCGCCGACCTGCTTGGTCGACAGCGGTGCGACCTGCTGCGAGCTCAGCGCGGCGATGTTGTCGGTGGACAGCGCGCCCACCTGGGCCGAGCTCAGCGCGGCGATCTGCTGCGTGCTCAGCGCCTGGACGTCGGCCGACTCCATCGTGGAGATCTGGCCGGTCGTCAGCGCGGCGACCTGCTGCGTGGACAGCGCCTTGATCTGGCCGCTGGTCAGCGCGTTCAGGTCATCGGACGTGAGGTTGCTCACCTGGCCGGTGGTCAGCGCGGCAACCTGCGCGGTCGACAGCGCGCCGATCTGGTCGGAGCCCAGCGCGGCGATCTGGTCGGTGCTCAGCGCGCGCACGGCCGCGGTGCCCAGCGCCTTCAGGTCGCCGGTCTCCAGGGCCGCCATCTGGTCGGTGGTCAGGCCGCCGACCTGCTTGGTCGACAGCGTGCCGACCTGCTGCGAGGTCAGCGCCTCGACGTTGCCGGTGGACAGCGCGGCGATCTGGTCGGAGCTCAGCGCGGCGATCTGGCCGGTGCTCAGCGCCTGCACGTCGTCGCTGGTCATGTTGGCGATCTGGCTGGTCGTCAGCGCGGCGATCTGGGCCGTGCCCAGCGCGCGGATCTGCGCCGAGCCCAGCGCGTTCAGGTCATCGCTGGCCATCGCGGCCACCTGGGCGGTGGTCAGCGCGGCGATCTGGCCGGTCGTCAGCGCGGCGACCTGGTCGGAGCCCAGCGCGTCGAACTGGTCGGTGGTCAGCGAGCGGATCGCGGCGGTCGACAGGGCGCGCAGGTCGGCGGTCTCGAAGGCAGCGACCTGATCGGTCGACAGGCCGGCCAGCTGCTTCGTGGACAGCGCGGCGGCCTGGGCCGAGGTCAGCGCCACGATGTTGTCGGTGGACAGCGCGCCGATCTGGGCCGAGCCCATCGCGGCGACCTGGCCGGTGCTCAGCGCCTGGACGTCGGCGCTTTCCATGTTGTGGACCTGGTCCGTGGTCAGCGCGGCGATCTGGGCGGTGCCCAGCGCGCGGATCTGGGCCGAGCCCAGCGCGTTCAGGTCATCGCTGGCCATCGCGGCCACTTGGCCGGTGGTCAGCGCGGCGACCTGGCCAGTCGTCAGCGCGCCGACCTGGTCGGAACCCAGCGCGTCGAACTGGTCGGTCGTCAGCGAGCGGATCGCGGCGGTCGACAGGGCGCGCAGGTCGCCGGTCTCGATGGCGGCGATCTGGTCGGTCGTCAGGCCGGCGAGCTGCTTGGTGCTCATCGCGGCGAACTGGCCGGAGGTCAGCGCGACCACGTTGTCGGTGGACAGGGCGCCGACCTGGGCCGAGCTCAGCGCGGCGACCTGGCCGGTGCTCAGCGCCTGGACGTCGGCGCTTTCCATGCCGGCGATCTGGCCGGTGGTCAGCGCGGCGACCTGGGCGGTGCCCAGCGCGCGGATCTGGGCCGAGCCCAGCGCGTTCAGGTCATCGCTGGACATGGCGGCCACCTGGCCGGTGGTCAGCGCGGCGACCTGCTGGGTCGTCAACGCGGCGACCTGGTCGGAGCCCAGCGCGTCGAACTGGTCGGTGGTCAGCGAGCGGACCGCGGCGGTCGAGAGGGCGCGCAGGTCACCGGACTCGATGGCGTGCATCTGGTCGGTCGACAGACCGGCCAGCTGCTTCGTGGACAGCGCGCCGACCTGCTGCGAGCTCAGCGCGACGATGGCGTCGGTGGACAGCGCGGCGATCTGGGCCGAGCTCAGCGCGGCGACCTGGCCGGTCGTCAGCGCCTGCACGTCGGCGGTTTCCATGCCGGCGACCTGGTCGGTCGACAGCGCGGCGATCTGGGCGGTGCCCAGCGCGCGGATCTGGGCCGAGCCCAGCGCGTTCAGCTCATCGGTGGACAGCACGGCCACCTGGCCGGTGCTCAGCGCGGCGACCTGGGCCGTGCTCATGGCGGCGACCTGGTCGGAGTTCAGCGCCTGGAACTGGTCGGTGCTCAGCGCGCGCAGGGCGGCGGTGTTCAGCACCTTGACGTCGTCCGAGCTCAGCGCGGCGACCTGGTCGGTCGTCAGGCCCTTGACCTGGGTCGAGCTCAGCGCGGCGGCCTGGGCCGAGCTCAGCGCGGCGATGGAATCGGTGCTCAGCACGCCGATCTGGCTGGAGCTCAGCGCGTGGACCTGCGCGGTCGACAGCGCCTGCACGTCGGCGCTGCCCACGCCGGCCATCTGGTCGGTGGTCAGCGCGGCGATCTGCTGCGTGGTGATGGCGCGGATCTGGTCGGTGCCCAGCGCGGCGATCTCGTCGCTGGCCAGCTGGCGGATCTGCTGCGTGGACAGGGCGCCGATCTGCGCGGTGGTCAGCGCGGCGACCTGGTCGGAATTGAGCGCGCCGATCTGGTCGGTGCCCAGCGCCTTGACGGCGGCGGTGCTCAGCGCGTGGACGGCGTCCGAGGTCAGCGCCGCGGCCTGGCCGCTGGTCAGGGCGGCGGTCTGGGTGCTGGTCAGCGCGGCGGCTTGGCTCGTCGCCAGAGCGGCAACGCCCTCGGTGGCGAGGGCGGCGACCTGCTGGGAGCTCAGCGCCTTGATCTGGTCGGTCTTCAGCGCCTGCAGGTCATCCGAGGCCAGGCTGTTCATCAGGCTGGTGGAGATGGCGGCCACCTGCTGCGTGCTCAGCGCGCGGATCTGGTCGGAGGCCAGCGCGTTCAGGTCGTCCGACTCCAGGTTGCGGACCTGCTGCGTCGTCATCGCGCCGACCTGGCGGGTCGTCAGGGCGCCGAACTGGTCCGAGCCCAGCGCGTTCAGCTGCGCGCTGGTGAAGGTCTGGATGCCGGCGGTGGACAGCGCACGCAGGTCATCGGACTCGATGGCGGCGATGTTGGACGTCGTGAAGAGCGAAATGGCCTTCGTGCCGAGCGACGCGAACTGCGACGTCGTCAGCGCCTGGAACTGTTCGGTGGAAAACGCAGCCCAGTCTTCGCTGGTCAGGCGCGCCAGGGTCGTCGACGTCAGGGCGGCGATCTGGTCGGTCGTCAGGTTGGTAATCAGCGATGCCATCTTTGGAACTCCGTGAACCTATGGGGCGGATGCGCCCATAGGCGCGTGGTTTTGGTCAGCGTGCGGTCGAAAGACACCCGGTCTTCCGGCTGCCGTCATTCGGTTTTCGGACGCGGAATGACGAACTTGAGCTAGCCCAGAAATGTTATTTGCGGCCTGCTTAACCTGAACGGAACAAAAGGGCGGGGAGTCGGCCTCAGTTCACGGTTACAGAAGCTGCGTAAAGCCCGTGAACGCGGGGGATCGGATGCTTGCCGGGGCAAAGGTTTCGCAGCGCAGCATCGAAGGTCCGTTGGATTTCGGTTGGGCGGACTTTCAATGCTGATCGGCACTTACGCGCGCTGCTGAAGAAGAGGGCGGCGTTGCGCGGCGCGGTTCACACCCTCTCCCCGGGGTGCTCGCCACTGAAACAAGACGTGACACGTGTGAACGAAGACCGGCGCGAAGGGAAGCGGTCTTGGCGCTCATGCGGCTGGCCGTGAGGACTTCGTGACAAGTTCACGAGTTTCCCGACGGCTCCTCGAGCAGGGAATGGCCGGTGATTCGCGAGGTATCGCGGGTATTAATGCCGAGATTTGTTATTGCGCCAAATTAATTGCGGCGAGTTTCCTGAATGGAAATCGCGCGCGCGTACGCGCTCAGTCGGCAGAACGGCCGGTGGCCTTGAGTCCATTGTCGAAGTGACACCGGACCAGCCGCGCCGCCCGGTCGGCATCGCGCTCGAGCAGCGCCGCCAGCATCTCCCGATGCTCCTGCAGCGACTCCTGCAGCCGTCCCTGCTTGAACAGCGAGTGGTGGCGGTTGAGTTTCATCACCCGGCGCAGGTCCGTGATGATCTGCATCCGCCAGCGGTTGCCGTCGATCTCGACGATGCGCAGGTGGAAGCGCTCGTTGGCGGCGAAGAAGCGCTCGCGGCCGGCCTCGCCGTCGGCCAGGCTCTCCTCGAGCGCGCGATGCAGCTCGCGCAGCTCGGCGAGTTGCGCGTCGCTGGCCTGCCGCGCCACGACCGCCGCCGCATCGCTTTCCAGCAGCGAGAGCAGTTGATAGGCCTCGCGGACGTCGCGCTCGGACATCTCGGTGACGTAGGCGCCGCGGCGCACCCGCATCGTGACCAGCCCCTCGGAGGCCAGCACCTTGAGCGCCTCGCGCATCGGGGTGCGGCTGATGCCGAGCTCGGCACAGAGCTTGAGCTCGTCGATCCAGCTGCCGGGTTCGAGCTCCTTGGCGAAGATGCGCTGGCGCAGCCGCTCGGCGACCTCCTCATACAGAGGGGCGCGGGGAGCGAGCGGGGCGGTGAGGGACATGGCGCCGGAGTGTAGCGAATCTGAAATTCATAATTATGAACTCGCACCGCGCTATGATCCGCCGCTTCCAGGAGTCCCCTCATGTCGAACGAACAACAGGTTCCCTCCGCCGCGCCGTCCGCCACAAGCGGGACGAACACTCCCCCGGAGTTCGCGCCGGCGACGCTGGAGCAATGGCA
>Ga0209257_1001828_pt1 | contig 23272 bp, 17 predicted proteins | sample AraplaCvi_mCL_r2_FD_184277 | JGI IMG/M metagenome (GOLD analysis project Ga0209257, IMG submission 184277) | Arabidopsis root microbial communities from North Carolina, USA - plate scrape MF_Cvi_mCL_r2 (SPAdes) (version 2) | ecosystem: Host-associated > Plants > Roots > Endosphere | place: USA...
TCTTGGCGTACTGGGTGTTCACTTCCAGCCACTTCTCGAGGCCCGGTTCCGTGTCCGGCTTGATGGCGTCGGCGGGGCATTCCGGCTCGCACACGCCGCAATCGATGCACTCGTCGGGGTGGATGACGAGCATGTTGTCACCCTCGTAGAAACAGTCGACCGGGCAGACCTCGACGCAGTCGGTGTACTTGCACTTGATGCAGTTTTCAGTGACGACGTAAGTCATCCAACGCTCCGAAAAGCTCTTTTAAAAGTCGCGGCTTGCGTAGCGCGGATGGCCCGGCGCCGCAAGGTCGGGAAAGCCCGATCATGACACTTGTGTGCGTTTGATCGACCAAGAAATGAATGCGATGCGCAATTAATTGCGCGCACCGAGCTCCTCGTAGAGCACGCGGGCCGAAGCAGCATCGCCGCGGCGTTCGCTAAAGCCTGTCACTCTCAACACGCGGACGGTGCGATCGAGCGCGATGGTGATGACGTCGCCGAGCTTGATCGCGTGACCAGGCGACTTTTCGCGCTCACCGTTGACGCGAACGTGGCCGGTCTCGACGAGCTCAGCGGCCGAGGTGCGCGCCTTCACCACCCGCGCGTGCCACAGCCATTTGTCGAGGCGCTGCCGCTCGGTCGTGGGATCACTCCTTGCGGCCGGACAGCTGCTCTTTCAACGCGGCGAGTTTCGCGAAGGGCGAGTTCGGATCGGCGGGACGATCGCGCTCGCGCGGGTTCGCGCTCGAGGCGTAGGGGCGCAGCGACGGACCGCCCTGGCGGTCGCGGCCCTTGTCGCGGTCGCGGCCACGATTGTCGCGGCCCTTGTCGCGATCGCCGCCGAACTTGCCCTTGTCGCGATCGCGGCCCTTATTGTCGCGGTCCTTGCCCTCGAAGCGGCGCTTGTCGTCGCGCCCCTCGGGACGCGGCGCGCCGCCCTCGCCACCTTCGCGCGGCTTTCGGAAGTCTCTGCCGCCGTCGCGACGATGACCGCCATGACGGCGCTCGCCCCGCTTCTCACCATCGGCCGCTTGCGCAGCTTCGCCTTCGGCGGGCGCGGCGCCGGCCTCGGCACCGGCCTGCGGACGCTGGTTGTTATGGTGACGCTGATGGCGATGGCGCTCGTGGCGCGGCTTGCGGTCCTCGTGACGGCCGCCGGGACGCCAGACCTCGACCAGTTCGGGCTCGGCGGGCGCGGCTGCCACCTCAGGCGCAGCGGCATCGGGCGATGCAGCAGCTTCGGTCGCGGCCGTCTCGGCGGCAGCAGCTTCAAGGCCTGCAGCTTCCGGGGCGGCAGCGGTCTCTTCGGCCGGCGGCGCGATGCCAGGGGCGTCTTCGGGCGTGACCGGAGCTTCAGGCGCAGCTTCCAGCGCGGGCTCCGCCTGCGCGGCCTCGTCCTGCTGCTCCATGCCGGGCGCGTCTTCGACGGTGACGGCTTCGACAGCGGCCTCCGTGGCGGTCTCGGTCGAGGTCTCGGCGCTACCTTCAGCCGGCGTCTCTGCCGCGACCGTTTCGGTCACAACAGGCTTCTGCGGCAGCGGCGGACGCTTCTCCATGCGATAGCCGAGCGCGCGCAGCACCGAGGCGAAATCCTCGCCGGCCGATCCCGTCAGCGAGGTCATCGCCTGCGTGACGACAAAGCTGCGGCCGTCGAAGGCGCCGGCCGGCTTTTCGCCGGAGGCGTTCTCGCGCCAGGCCAGCGCCGGGCGGATCAGATCGGCAAGGCGCTCCAGAATGTCGACGCGCACGGCACGCTCGCCGGCCTGCTTGTAGCCGAGCACGCGATAGGCATCGCGCGGCAGCGCCTTGTCGACCGGGAACGAGGTGCGCCCCGAGGAGGCCAGATGCTGCGCGCCCGACAGGGAGGACAGATCGACATTGTCCTGCTTCAGCGCCCACAGCAGCGCGGCGAGCGCGCGCGCGGCGGGCTTGAGCAGGCCGGGGAAATAGATGTGATAGGCGCCGAAACGGACGCCGTATTTGCGCAGCACCGCGCGCGAGGGCTGGTCGAGATCCTTCAGCTCATTGGCGATCTTCGGCCGTTCCAGTACGCCGAGCGCCTCGACCAGCTGATAGGCGATGCCGCGGGCAATGCCCGTGACATCCTCGGCCTTGGAGAGCTCGAACATCGGTCCGAGCAGTTTTTCGATATGGGTCTTGAGCCAGAGCTCGAGCCGCGCCTGCACCTTGTCACGCGGCGCGCCGGTCAGGCGCTCGTCGGAGATGATGCGGATGCGGGGATGCAGCGCGTCCTCTGCGGCAGACAGTCGCGCCACGGCATCGCCGGTCCAGCGGATGATGCCTTCCGAGGTGAGCACGAACTGGTCGTCCGGCGCATTGCCCAATCGTTCGGCGCGCGTGTTGATCTCGCCGGCGAGCACCGCTTGCGCTGCAGCCTGCAAGGCTTTCGCATCGGAGCCCGCTTCCGCAGCGTCCGGTGCAAAGGTGAAGCCGTCGAGGCGGCCGATGACATGGCCTTCGACGATGACTTCGCCGGTCTTGCCGATTTCAGTATTCAAGCTCGTGTTCTCCCGCAGGCGGCGCATCAATACACTGGTCCGGCGATCAACGAAACGCTCAGTCAAGCGTTCATGGAGCGCATCCGATAATTTATTTTCGACCTCGCGGGCGATCCCCTGCCAGCGTTCGGGGTCTTTCAGCCAGTCCGGACGGTTGGCGACGAAGGTCCAGGTGCGGATTTGCGCGATCCGGGCCGACAGCGTGTCGATGTCGCCGTCGATGCGGTCGGCCTGGGTGATCTGGGCTTCGAACCAGGCATCGGGAATGCATCCCTTGCGCATCAGGAAGCCGTAAAGCGTGGTCACCAGCTCGGCATGGGCCGCCGGCGACAATTTCCTGTAGTCCGGGACCTGGCAGGCCTCCCACAGCCGCTCCACCGCCTCTTTGCCATGCGCGATATCGCGCACCTCGGCGTCGCGGGCGGCATGGTCGAGCACGCGCATGTCCTCGGCAACAGGCGCGCGCGTCAGCGCCTCGTGGCCGGGGCCGAGGTTCAGGGAGACCTGCAGCGCGCCGAGCGAGGCGAAATCCAGCCTGGCGTTGCGCCATTGCAGCATCTTCACGGGATCGAAGGTGTGGTTCTGCAGCGCGTTGACGAGCTCGGGCTCGAACGGCGCGCAGCGGCCCGTGGTGCCGAAAGTGCCGTTGCGCGTGGCGCGGCCGGCGCGGCCGGCGATCTGCGCGAATTCGGACGGCGTCAGGCGGCGGAACTGATAGCCGTCGAACTTGCGGTCGGAGGCAAAGGCGACGTGGTCGACGTCGAGATTGAGGCCCATGCCGACGGCGTCGGTGGCAACGAGATAATCGACGTCGCCGTTCTGGAACATCGCCACCTGCGCATTGCGCGTGCGGGGCGAGAGCGAGCCCAGCACCACGGCGGCGCCGCCGTGCTGGCGGCGGATCAGCTCGGCGATGGCGTAGACTTCATCCGCCGAGAACGCGACGATGGCGGTGCGGCGCGGCTGGCGCGTGATCTTGCGGTCGCCGGCGAATTCGAGCTGCGACAGGCGCGGCCGCGTGATCATGGAGACGCCGGGCAACAGTCGCTCGATGATCGGGCGCATCGTCGCAGCGCCGAGCAGCAGCGTCTCGTCGCGGCCGCGGCGATTGAGGATGCGGTCGGTGAAGACATGGCCGCGTTCGAGATCGCTGGCGATCTGCACCTCGTCGACGGCGAGGAAGGAGACGTCGAGGTCGCGCGGCATCGCTTCGACGGTCGAGACCCAATAGCGCGGGCTCTTCGGCTTGATCTTCTCCTCGCCGGTGACGAGCGCGACCGCCTCAGCCCCGACCCGCGCGGCGATCTTGTTGTAGACCTCGCGCGCGAGCAGGCGCAGCGGCAGGCCGATCATGCCCGAGGGATGCGCGAGCATCCGTTCGATGGCGAGATGGGTCTTGCCGGTGTTGGTCGGCCCGAGCACCGCGGTGACGCCGGCGCCGGGCACGCGATCAGACAGCGCGCGCTCGGAAGCGAAGGGGGAGGAGGAAAAGGGCATCTGGGGGATTAGGTAGTGGCGAATTGGGCGAATGTCAGTGCCGGATTGGGGCGGGGAGATGCACGGCGCCAAATGCGCTAACCGCTGTCATGCCCCGGCTTGACCGGGGCATCCAGTACGCAGCGGCCCATCCGCTTCACCACAACCGCCTCGGCGTACTGGATCGCCCGGTCAAGCCGGGCGATGACACCGTGGATGTGGGAACCACTCCCCAAACCTCCCGCAACTGTCTCACTTTGCGACGCTTTTCCCGTTCGCTTTAAGCTTCGGAACGACTCTAGAACGAATCGCGGCCGAATCGCTGACTCCAGATTGAGTCCCGTTCCGTTCACGCAACATGTCGCGGGAGTCTTGTGGGGGGCGACTAGATGGAGTTTTCGGTTGCCGCACAAGCGGCGTTTCGAGGGCGGAAAGCCTTAAGTTGGGGACGGCGCGGAGTCGAATCAGAATCGCCGAGGAGTCAAATGGATTCCCGGAGCGGCGCCCTGCCCAACTCATTTTTGCGAAAACAACCCCATGCACAGTAGGGATGTGGTTGAAATTGCTGGATCTTTCTTACCCTCCCCTGGAGGGGGAGGGTCGGCACGCGATCGAGCGAAGCGAGATTGCGAGACGGGGTGGGGTGATCTCTCCCCGCGGGCAGTCTTGATGTTGAGAGATCACCCCACCCCGCTCGCGCTGCGCGCGATCGACCCTTCCCCTCCAGGGGAGGGTAAACGGCCCTACTGCGTCTTCGCCACCCGCGGCGGCTGGGCTGTCGTGATGAAGCTGGTGGCTTCCAGCATGGCAGGCCCGAGCGGCGTCGGCACTTTCAGCCAGAACGGGACCAGGATGCGGGTGCCGGCGATCGGGGCAAACGCGATCTCGATGTTGCGCTGGGCGGCGAGGTATTTGATCACGGGGCGATCGGGGATGTAGCCCGCGACGGGCACGAAATAGAGCGAGCAGACCACGACCGGGCCCTTGTAGCCCTTCTCTGCCTTCACGGTTTCCATGCGCTTGAAATCGAGCTTGAGCTCGTAGCGCATGCGGCCGTCGAACACGGGCGCCGAGTTGTGGCAGGCCTCCGGCGCAACGGGATCGCCGGTGCCGGGCACGCGCAGCAGCGAGGCCGTCATGGGGTCCCAAACGCCGCGGCGATGCGCGTCGGTGACGACGATACGGTCCGGATCGACCGGCGGCTCGGGCAGGATCGCAAAATCCTTCACATTGCCCTTGTCGAGCGTGATGCGGATTTCCTCGGTCTTCTTCTGGGTGGTGGTGGAGGCCTGGTAGCCGGTCGCGACCAGCGCGCCGTTGACGACGCGGCCCTGCGAGGCGCCGGTGCCGGAGCCGCCCGTGAACGACTTCAGAAGCCCCGAGGTGCCGCCCGCGGCCGCCGCCGAGAACACATCGTCCTGGATATCGATGTTCCAGCCGCCCTTGCCGACGGGAATGCCCGACAGCGAGGCCTCATATTGCGCCTCGAGCTTGCCCTGCGCCGCCGCCGGCACCGCGCCCCAAGCCAGCGCCAGGCCGCAGAACGCCGCCACCCAGCCGGCAAAACGCGGGCTGGCGGAGCGCAAGTTGCGCGCATGAGATGGCGTTGTGGGCACGAAGCAATCCAATCGGGGCCGCGATGGCCGTTACTTAAGCGAAAAACTGCGGCAAACAATGTGTCCCGGCATGTCCGCCGGGGAACTCCACCGGAGTCTTCAGCGGCGAATACGCCCTTTATGTGATGGTAAGGCGCGACAAACATTGCCGTTTTGGTGATTGGGAAGGTGCCGCGGGTGCGCTAACCTCTTCCCGCCTTCCGCCGTCATGCCCCGGCTTGACCGGGGCATCCAGTACGCTGCGGCCCCTCTAGTCAGCTGCGCTGCCTCGGCGTACTGGATCGCCCGGTCCTCGTGCGCAATTGCGCACTGGCCGGGCGATGACACCTGATTTGCCGCCTGAGATCCCGGGTTCGCGCTCGCGCGCGCCCCGGGACGACGGGCCAAAAATGGCCCGTCGCCTTGACGTCCCGCCCCTTCCCCCCTATACGTCCGCCCGCTCCCTGCAAGGACAAAAGAATTTGCCCCCGTGGCGCCCAGAATGGCGGCCGCACATCGTTGGGGGTTCGAACTCAAGGATTGATACCATGTCTCGCCGCTGCGAACTGACGGCCAAGGGCCCCCTCGTCGGCCACAAGGTCAGCCACTCCAACATCAAGACCAAGCGCCGCTTCCTGCCGAACCTCGTCAACGTGACGTTCCAGTCGGAAGCCCTGGAGCGCAACGTGCGCCTGCGCGTCTCCACCAACGCGGTGAAGAGCGTCGACCACAATGGCGGCCTGGACGCCTTCCTGCTCAAGGCCAAGGCCGACGCCCTGTCGCCGCGCGCCCTCGAGCTGAAGCGCGCCATCCAGAAGAAGGTCGGCCCGTCGACCGCGCCGGCGAAGAAGGCGAGCTAAGAGTTTTACCGTTAGGGCGGGGGCTAGGTTGCGTCGCGTGGCGTAGGCTTAGCCAAGTAGAGTTTGCGTTGCGGCCGGATCGGAAGATCCGGCCGTTTTTGTTTTGGGGTCACGTTCCTTACCACCGGTGACTAACTCCGCCGAGGCTGCTTTCGCGGGTTGTACAACACATACGGAATCGCTGATTATAACATTACGTGCGCTAAAATGCGTACTCAGCCGTTGTACCATTCCATGAAACACTTGACTGCGATCGACCTTTTTTCAGGGTGCGGCGGTTTAACGCTTGGCCTTAAGCGCGCGGGATTTGGAGTGGTCGCAGCAATTGAGAGCGATCAACTCGCCGCAACCACGTACAAATCCAATCATCCTCACGTACGCGTTTTTGAATCAGATATCCGGAAGGTACGTCCTCGGGGCCTGATGAAGGAGCTTGGATTGAAGCCTGGCCAGCTTGACCTGCTGGCCGGCTGCCCACCGTGCCAGGGCTTCTCAGTCTTGCGGACACGCAACGGGGCTACTAGGCCCCGTGACAAGAGGAATGGCTTAATCTCTGAAATGCTTCGCTTCGCTCGCGCGTTGCGACCGAAGTCAATTATGGTCGAAAACGTTCCAGGTCTAAGTGAGCACCAATCCTTTAGAGATTTTTGTCGAGACCTTCGCCGCTTAGGCTACATCGTCGAGTGGGATATCAAAGATGCGTCCCACTACGGCGTTCCGCAAAGGAGAAAACGGCTAATACTTGTCGCTGGGCAAGGATTCGATATTCCATTCGCCAACAAATCAACAACGACCAAGACAGTGCGGAGTGCCATCGGACACTTGGCGCCCACGCACAAGAGTCGCGATAGACTTCATAGTCGCCCCCAAAATCGAAGCGATAAAGTTGTTAAACTGATAAGGGCTATTCCCAAGGATGGCGGCAGTCGAGCTGATCTGCCTGAATCGATGCAGCTGGAATGCCACAAGCGCTCCGATGGATTCAGCGATGTTTATGGTCGCATGGCTTGGGACGAACCTTCGCCGACCATAACTAGCGGATGCTTCAACCCCTCAAAAGGAAGGTTTCTTCATCCACAGGATGATCGGGCAATTAGCCTTCGTGAGGCAGCGCTGCTCCAAACGTTTCCCTCAAGATACCGCTTCCCAATCGACGCCAACAAAGAAGCACTTGCTCTAATGATCGGCAATGCGCTTCCTCCTGAGTTCGTTAGTCGTCACGCGAAACGAATCGCAAAATCGCTAAGAGACAAACAATAGTCACTGCTATCGAACCTGCCATGGCCGATGTATTTACGCGAGAGAAACGCTCCGAGATTATGTCTCGCGTAAAGAGCCGAGACAACTTGGCAACGGAGCTCTTGCTTGCTCGTACGTTTCGAAAATTTAAGATCAACGGCTGGAGGAGAGGGGCCCAACTGTTTGGCCGGCCCGATTTTGTATTCAAAGAGAAGCGCCTGGCCGTCTTTGTAGATGGCTGCTTTTGGCACGGCTGCCCAATTCATGGAGCCGTTCCTCAAACGAACAGAGAATTTTGGCGTCAGAAGTTGACGCGCAATCGCCAGCGAGATCGTGAGGTCGACCGAGCTCTTAGAAGGCTGGGTTGGAATTCATTGCGCATCTGGCAACATGAGCTAAGGGCACCCGAACGCGTCGTCCGACGCGTCCGTCGAAAGTTGAACGCTCCAGACTAACAACACGCTATCCTATGCCACCCGTTCACGATCGAGCCCGATTGCAGCCATGAAAGCAGCATTAGAACTAATTTCGGAGCTTGAGCGAAACCAGTCCAACAACGCAATGGCGGCCGTTGCATCTTCGGCTTCCACCGGAACGTGGGGGATAGCCGAGATCTGTGCACTGGCCGATGTTCTTGCACGTAGCGGTGCGTACCTTACGTTTCCACCCAATCTGCCTGTTGCAGATGTCGCATCGACAGGGGGTCCCTCCTCGCTATCAACGTTGCTTTGCCCACTCTTCCTACGCGAACTTGGCTACATTGTACCAAAGTTGGGAGTAGCGGGAAGGCCGGCTGGCGGCATCGACGTTTTAGCCCAACTGAAGGGGTATAGAATCGCCCTCGATATCGAAGAAGCAAACGATGTCCTCGATCGCTGTGGCTACGCTCATTTCTTAGCTGGCCCCAAATTTGCTCCTTTGGATGCCGCCTTGTTTTCGTATCGTCAGAGTGTCGGCGTTCAAAACATACCCGCCCTAGCAGCTGCAAGCATTCTCTCTAAAAAGATTGCATGCGGCTTGAGCTTAGCGGGGCTTGATGTGCGCGTCGCACCGTACGGAAACTTTGGGGGGGACTTTGACACAGCCCGACGATCCGCCGAGCTATTCTGCGGGGCAGCTCGCCTCGCCGGAATAGCCACCGTTGCGGCACTGAGCGATGCAAGCGTTCCATATCAACCCTACATTGGACGCGGAGAATCGCTCCTAGCTCTCAGAAAAATCTTCGATGGACGAGCCGATCCCTGGCTCGAGGAACACCTTGACAGTTGCCACTTGATGGCAGCGCACGTTGCTGCGCTGCAAAATAGTTTGCCGCCCTCACGGGCGAAACTTACGCAGCACTTTTTTGAGAACGTCGAAGCTCAGGGCGGATCAGAAGAAAACTTCTACGAGAAGACCGACGCACTAGCTGAAGCACCGCGGTATGAAATTCGAGCGACACGCGACGGCTTTTTTTCGATTGACCTACTTGGCTTACGTACTGCGATAATATCCGCCAACCAATCAAACAAGACCCAGTTCCCGGACAACCTTGGAGCCGTTATTCAAAAGAGGTCTGGCGGTTACGTAACTCGTGACGAATTACTAGCAACAATCCGTCTAGAGCAACGGCAGATATGGGACGACCTTCAACCACAGCTCCAAGAATGTTTTAAGGTCGTCGATCTTATGGACCACGCTCCCGGCATAAAGGAATTTGTTCGTGCCTAGCTATTGCTGCTTCTTCTGTCCTGAAGGAACATTTCGCGACAGCTCATTGGACGATCCTTGTCCTAAATGCGGCCGTCCATACGGATACCCCTTGGACAATGCCCCCGCTGAAGTTGGGCAGTATAAGATCTTGCGTCCGCTGGGGCGTGGCTTCTACGCGGCGACTTACGTTGCCGAACGTAAGACAGGACTAAGAAACAAGTCCGTTCTGAAGATCTCGCCGAAGGCCTTCTACGATTACTTTCCCGGAAAGGATTTCTCGCAGGAATGTCTGCTGCACCGTGACGTCGCGGAAGGCACCGAACATCTGGTCAAAATCCGCGACATGCATGAGTCCATAGACGTCACTTTTGGCAGCGACACCTTGCCCTGTTGCGTCGCGGAGCTTGACTTCGTTGATGGTCCGTTGCTTGAGGATTACTTCAAGAATGAGGATAAAGTTTCAGCCGCCGTGGCGGCACAGGTAGCAATTGACCTGCTCCGCCTTCGAGAGGAGCTAGAGCGTAAGCAAGTCTTTCACAACGATCTGCACGCTGGAAATATTATTATTGAGAAGCTGCGGAAGGAGAGCTATCGCGCCGACGCAATCGACTCATCTATTAGGGCTGTCGCCATTGATTTAGGATCAGCGGCCATACAGACGAAAAGCGACCCTAAAAAGCAACGCGAAGGCGATATAAGCAGAATTGCAGAGCATATAGCACGGCTGAGTGCCGGATTGTTGACTGATCCGGACGGGGTGTCGGATCACGATTTTCGACTCGCAAGCACGCTTCAAGATATCTTCCAAGTTCTCGCCGCCCCAGCCGAGAATACTCGCTTCCCAAGCACTCACGATTTGGTCGTTCAGGTAAAGCTCGCATACGAAGTAATTCCTCGGCACTCTTGGCGATCATGGCGACAGCCGCTCGCTCTGACGAGCTTCGGCGCTGCATATAACGCGCTAACGTTAGAGCCTTGGCACGTTCCGGCGCTGTTAATTGATCCAGAGGGGAGCTGGCTGAATCAGATCAGCACTCCCGGTCCTCAAATAATTACTGGCATGCGCGGATGCGGGAAGACGATGCTCCTTCGCGCTCTGCAGTTTCATGCTCGGGCGTCCCAAGCGCGCGGAGAGAGCACAGAAGCGGTCATCAATCGCATTGGCGATGATGGATACATGGGTCTATTCGTCTCGGCGCAGCGGCTTATTGACCGACCTGGCCCCGACCACGCCGGTGCCGATCCGTTCACGAGATTGATCCTGGCGTACGCGGTAGAGGCTGTGCGTTCGATCATGCATATGCAGGATATTTCGCCAGAAAGCGCGGACAATAGAGCTCACAGATTTATCGGAAAGGCGCTCGCAAATATCTTCCATGGGGCCGAGCCGCTAAGCGATTCTCTCGATCTCGATGATTTAGATGCTCGACTTAGCCGAGCGCTGGTTCAGCATAGCCGACCTGGTGGCACGTTGCGGCTTCAAGTGAATCCTGACGACGCTTTCATTCACTTGGCCGAGGCGGTACGAACTTGCTCACCGTATTGGATGAATTGTCGCATACTTTTCCTACTAGATGACGTCTCCACCCGCTACTTAAAGGGCGGTCCTATTCGCCAATTGCTCTCGGCCCTGCTATTCCAGCATCCAGCGTGCGCCTTCAAGATTACCTCCGAGGTGCAAACCATGGAGTTAGAGCTAAGAACTCCGGGAGAGAATTTTCTGGCTCGGGAAGGACGCGATTATTCGGTCTTCGACCTTGGCTCCGAAGTCTACGACAAGATCAAGGGCGCCGAAGGAAAGGACTTTGTCGAGAAGATTTTGTCTCAACGCGCGGCTCATTTCTCCGCGCATCCGCGCACGACTCCCTCGCAAATCCTCGGCGATGAGAACATGGAGACAATCGCACGAGAGATTGCTGAGACCACCTCTACGTCAAGCAAACGTAAGGAGGTCTATCGCGGGATAACGGCTTTAGCGCATGTATGCGTCGGCGACATCGGAGACGTGATTAGCCTGTATGAGCGCATTATAAAGGCCGCAAATGGGCGCTTCCCGGTCCCCGCTCGAGTCCAATGCGACTGCTTCCAGGATCATTGTTCCCACCGACTGTACGATCTGAACCGCAGACGAAGCGAGCTTAAGGATGTAGCCCGATCATTTGCGGAAGCATCTTATGAACTTCTTTTAAAGTCCTTCAAAGACGGACGACGGAACGGTAAGGCGCCTCAGCGCTTGAGACAGTATTCGTCCATTTATGTACGCGTGACCACCGGCGATACAGGCAAGCAGATGGCTCAGCTTAGGGAGCTAATTGATGCCGGCGTTTTCGTGTTTACCGGCGGAAGTCCACGAACAAAGACGAAAGATTCCGATCCTATTCTGCAGTTCAAACTGACGTTCCGTCGAATCTACGGGCTGACCAACTTTATTGGCCTCGCCGAAAGAGATCGGTTTGAGCTATCCGGCCAAAATCTGGAGGAATGGCTATCGGTCCCTTCAACGGGCAAAGAGATATTGATGCGGAATCTAGGAGGGCCTCTCCTGGAAACTGCCGCAGATGTGCCTGAGAGTTCTTCAGGAGTGACATCGTCCGCGTCGGACAAACAGCCGACGTTGTTCGACCGTTTGCCGGTTACTCAAACCGTGTCGAGCCAGGAAACGACAGCGGATGCGCCGGATCGCGCTACTCTCGTAGGCCATTCCATCCACGTAGCATCTCTGGACAAGAAACAAGCGAAACTATTCGCCCCACGAGAAGTAGTTCTTGGTTTGGGCTTTGAGGAGCGAACGCTAGCCTCGGCAAGGGAGCTGTCTCGCACTTACCCACCGGCCAAGGTCATTGCAATTCAGTATGAGGATCCCGGAAAGTCCGCCGAGATACTTGAGATCTTAGCCAAATGGGGAGCCGATGTTAGGATAGTGCCTTATGGAGCAGCGCTAGCTCATGGACTTAACTTGTCCGGCGAAGCGACCCTGATTGACGTGACCGGCCTTGCGAAGCCAATGATCTTTCACACGGTTAGAAACTGTCTTCGGGCTTCTGGCGCCGTGATGATTACGCACACACAAGCCAAGAGCTATTATCCGACCGACAACGATATGAAATCTCTGCTGAAGGCCGAGGATCAACACAATCGAGAGAGGTTTTTCGACACCCTCTCAGATGTGCTCACCGGCGAGATTGGTCCCTACCAGTGCATTCCGCTGCTCACGACTGATGCCGACGAAACTAGACGGAGCGTTATGTTTGCTTTTGCTTCTCCTAAGCATGAACGCTTGCTATCGTTGACAGACGGAAGAGTGATCGATCGTCTCGAAGTGGTCGCCCCCGATGGCGACAGCCCTCGAAATAGAGTAGCAAAACAGATCGCGGAGATTGCTGCCACTGACAGCCCAAGCGCTGACGTAACATTGATCAATTCGGATGATCTCTCGAGAACCACCTCATTCCTCTTGAACGGCTTCGCTCAATGGTATGTTCGAAAGGGGTTCAACTTTGAGATCGGATTAACCGGCTCAAAGATGGAAGCTGTCGCTGCCGCAGCCGTCTCGTCGATCTGCAAGGTGACGCAATGCTGGTACGTTCGTCCTGCCGAGTTCGATGCAGCAAGATTTACAAAGGGCACAGGCGCCACTCGGCACTTCCGACTTACCGTAGAAGGAGAATCGGCGCAGACCCGAACTGCAGCAAGTGCAAAGGGGGGCCGCAGCTCGAAGAAATTGGCCTAAGTTCGATAAAGGATGAGTTCATTCACCTGAGGCGGAGATTTCCGCTATACTCGCCCCGGTAGCATCACCCCGAGGCGCATCCCATGGACCACGCCGCCACCCCCGACCGCAAGCCCGAGCCGAAAAACCTCGTCATCTGCTGTGACGGCACCGGCAACGAGATCAGCGAGAACATCTCCAACGTCCTGAAGCTGTATCGCTGCCTGCGCAAGACCGACAAGACGCATCCGCGGCAGATGGTGTTTTACGATCCCGGGGTCGGCACGGTGACGGAGCCGACGACGTGGCACCGGCTCAAGGCCAACGTGAACCTGGTGCTGGGGCTCGCCACCGGCTACGGGCTCGATGACAACGTGCTCTCGGCCTATTGCTTCCTGGTCGAGCATTACGCGCCCGGCGACAAGATCTATCTGTTCGGCTTTTCGCGCGGGGCCTATACGGTGCGCGTGCTGGCGGGGCTGATTCACAAGATCGGGCTGATCTCGCCGGAGCAGGCCAACCTCGCCGGCTCGGGCCTCGTCGCCTACAAGCAATATTCCGGCACCGGGCGCGGCAACGACATCGAGGACCTCAAGGATATCGCGACCGACGAGAGCGGGCCGCTGCCGAAGGACGCGTTCGACCTCGCCGCGCAGTTCGCGCGCATCACCTCGACGCGCTGGCCGACCATCCACTTCATCGGCGTGTGGGACACGGTGGCGAGCGTGATCGTGCCGCGGCGCGACAACTTCTTCTTCCTGTTCAGCCTGGAGGAGCTCGCCTTCACGCTGCGCAACCCCAGCGTCAAGACCTTCCGGCAGGCGATCGCGATCGACGAAGAGCGCTGCATGTTCCGCCTGAAGCAATACCGCGAGCCGCAGGAGTTCTGGAGCAACCGCTACGTGCCCGACGAGAAGAAGGTGGCGCAGGACATCCTGCAGGTGTGGTTCGCCGGCGTGCACAGCGACGTCGGCGGCGGCTATCCGGAAGCCGAGAGCGGGGATTCGAAATATCCGCTGATCTGGATGATCGAGGAGGCGGAGAAGGCGGGGCTGAACTTCAACCCGGCGACCATCAAGCAGCTCGCCTGGGGCATCCAGCGCAAGAACTCGCCGTTTCAATATGTCGCCCCGGCCTACACCGGCAAGACCGGCGTGCTGCACAATTCGATGACAGCGGGCTGGCGGCTGCTGGAGTACGTCCCCAAAAGCGCGAAGTACAAGGAATGGCCGGAGCGGAAGGTGTTTCTCGGCTTCTACATCCCCGATTGCGAGCCCCGCCTCATCCCCGAAGGCGCGCATGTGCACGAGAGCGTGCTGAAGCGGATGGAAGTGGAGCCGGAGTACCGGCCGGTGAACATGCCGAAGGAGTATGTGACGGTGCCGATGCCGGTGCCGCCGGGGGTGGAGGCGGTGGCGGAGACGGAGAGCGTGACGGGATGATGGGGGGCTTTCTTACCCTCCCCTGGAGGGGGAGGGTCGGCTCACATGGAGCGCAGCGGAATGTGAGACGGGGTGGGGTGATCTCTCAACGCGAAGACTGCCCGTGTTGAGAGATCACCCCACCCCGCTCGCGCTGCGCGCGATCGACCCTCCCCCTCCAGGGGAGGGTAGCACTCCGCTACCGTCGCTTTCCTTCTTCGCCGACACTTTTCATTAAAATTCTCCCGCGCGGCTTAGCCGGATGGCATCAACTCATCTGCATCATCCTGCACATGTTCGCTGCGAAACCTGCGGAGCTGGAGGAGACGTGCCGCAATTCCCACGCAAATACGCCCGCGTGAAGCCCGCAGGGCTGGTGTCGCGCCAGGCCAAGATCATCACCGACGCGCGCGCGCCTGTCATCACCTGCACGCTGATCGACTATTCGCCCGGCGGCGCCTGCGTCGATCTCGGCGGCCAGGTGAAGATTCCCGACCGCTTCGAGCTGCTGCACGTCAACACCAGAAAGCGCTGCCGCATCGCCTGGAAGCGCGGCACGCGCGTGGGCGTGGTGTTTTGAGGGTCTTTACCCTCTCCCCTTGCGGGAGAGGGTGGATCAATCGCGCTCCGCGCGATTGAGACGGGTGAGGGGTCTGTCTCCGCAATCTCATCTCTCACGGCTGAATTCGCGGAGACAAACCCCTCATCCGGCGCTTCGCGCCACCTTCTCCCACAAGGGGAGAAGGAAGAAACACTACTTCCGCATCCTCGCCTTGGCGCCGGCGACGATCTGCATGGCGACGCCTGCGATCCAGCCGAAGAAGACGAGCCAGGTCCAGCCCATGTGCGGATCGAGGCGGAGCACGATGACGAGGACGGAGACGAAGGCGGCGAGCGTGGCGCAGAGCGTGCCGGCGGAGCTCATCAGTTCGGCGGCGTCGATCTGGCTGTGCGCGTCGTCGAACGGCAATTGCGGCGTGTCGATGCCGAGATAGAAGCCGACGAAGCCGAGCAGCATCATCACCAGCAGGAATCCCTGCGTGGTGAGCTGCGGGATCGCCGATCCGACATAGGCCCCGACGAACAGCCCGCACGCCGCGCCCGCCATCGCAAGGCCGACGCGCTCGAAGATGTGAGCGGTTTTGCGAACACGAAAACGCATGGCGTGCCTCCGTCGCGGAGTTGAGGGATGGAGGTTAGGCCAGATTTGCGGGGCGTGGAAGCTGAGGGGATTTACGGATGCGGGAAGGGAGTGAGGCCAACGCGCGCGCCCCACATACCGCTGTCGTCCCTGCGAAAGCAGGGACCCATACCCACAGGGAGCAGTTTGGCGACGGCTCGTAGTTAAAATTGTCAACGCGCACCGCGCCCCATCGAGAGATCACGCGGTATGGGTCCCTGCGTTCGCAGGGACGACAGCGGGGAGTGTGGCGCAGCCATCGCGCCACATTCCTGCGCGTCTACCGCGCCCCGAACGTCGTTTTTCCGAACAGCGCCTTTTGCGTGGACGGCTGCGAGCGCCAATATTGCGGGGGTGCTTCGACCTCGCCGCCGAGCTCGGCGGCGGCGTGCCAGGCCCAGCGCGGGTCGTAGAGCATGCCGCGGGCGAGCGCGACCATGTCGGCCTTGCCGGATGCGACGATCTCCTCCGCCTGCCTGGCCTCCGTGATCAGGCCGACGGCGATGGTGGGCAATCCCGTCTCGCGCTTGATGGCCTCCGCAAACTGCACCTGATAGCCGGGGCCGAGCGGAATCTTCTGCAGCGGCGAGACGCCTCCGGAGGAGGCATCGATCCAGTCGACACCGCGCGCCTTCAGCGCGTTGGCGAAGGCGATGGTCTGCTGAAGATCCCAGCCGCCCTCGACCCAGTCGGTCGACGACACGCGCATGCCCACCGGCTTGTCGGCGGGGAATACCGCGCGCACGGCATCGTAGATCTCGAGCGGGAAGCGCATGCGATTTTCGAGCGAGCCGCCATATTGGTCGGTGCGCTTGTTGGAGATCGGCGACAGGAACTGATGCAGCAGATAGCCGTGCGCGCCGTGCAGCTCGATAGCGTCGATGCCGAGCCGCGCCGCGCGCTTCGCGCTGTCGACGAAGGCCTCGCGGATACGCGTCAGGCCCGCGGCATCGAGCGCGAGCGGAGCCGCCTCGCCCTCCTTGTGCGGCAGCGCTGATGGCGCCACCGTCTGCCAGCCGCCCTGCTCGACCGGAATCAGCTGGCCGCCGTCCCAGGGCCGTGCGCTCGACGCCTTGCGGCCCGCATGCGCGAGCTGCATCGCGATCGCGGTGGAGGAATGCTTGCGCACCGAGGTGAGGACCTGGTGCAGCGCGGCTTCGCAGGCATCGCTGTAGAGCCCTAGACAGCCCGGCGTGATGCGGCCGATCGCCTCGACATGGGTCGCCTCGATGCAAAACATCGAAGCGCCCGACAGGCTGAGATTGTTGATGTGGGTGAAGTGCCAGTCATTGGCGACGCCGTCGTCGGCCGAATATTGGCACATCGGCGACACCACGACACGGTTCTTCAGCGTCAGGCCGCGCAGCTTGATCGGGGAAAACAGGACGGACATGCGGGGGAGTTCCGGGATGAGAGGGATGGAAGCAATTGCATGGAGTGTAATGGGCGGACGGCAGATTGCCAGCCCTCGCGGGCGGCATGGCGGCGGGCAGGGCCATGCATTGCCGCTCGACGGCGGTTTCGTGCCCCGGACGCGGCGCAGCGCGCAGCGATGCGCCGCAGAGCCGGGGCCCATGCAACAGCGAACGCGCGGCTTCCTGGGTCCCGGCTCTGCGCAGCAACGCTCGCGCGTTGCAGCGCGTCCGGGACACGCGAGCGCAATGGTGGCTACGACACGGCCTACTCCGCCAGCGTGAACTGCAGCAGCAGGGTCCGCTGCAGCATCGAGAAATTGTCGTCGGAGATCAGCGTCAGCACGGTCTCGCCCTCCGGCGTGACGTGGGCGTCGATGCCTTCCATGTTGTCGATCTCCTGGCCGAGATCGGCGACGAACAGCGCAGGACCGTCGACCAGCGCGCCGGGCGCGATCGATTTCAGCGGGATCGCGCGGATGCGGATGTTGACGCCGGTGAACCAGGAGAATTTGCGCTCGAGAATCAGGAGCTCGCCGGAAGGCAGCAGCACGGCGTCGCTGATGTCGTATTTCTCGATGCGGCGCACGCTGAACTGGCCGGGCGTGGGGCCGCCGATCAGGAAGGCCGTGAGATTGCCGTCGGCATCGAGCCCGCGCTCGGAGAAGGCGATCAGCGTGCCCGCGAGCGGCTGCCCCTTGGGCACGACAACCAGTGCCTCGAGCCCCTTGTTGGACGGCAGCTTGCGCACGCCCGGCGGCACCGGCATCACCTCGCCGCGTGCGCGCGTGCCGCCCTTGGCAAAATCATAGCGCAGGATCTGGTTGACGCGCTCGAGCCCGACATAGACGAGGCTGCCGTCGCGCGCGATCGATTCCGAATCCCACCACAGCCGCTTTTCCGTGATCGGCCGCCCTTCCGCGCCTAACAGCGGCGCGGCCTCGACGTCGTCGAGGCCGGTCATCTTGCCGTTGGTGTAGCGGATGCGCCCGGTGAACCAGCCGCCCTGGTCGGAGACGGCGAGGAAGCGCTCGCCCTTGGCGTCCAGCCGGAGGCCGGACAGGCCGCCGAAGCCGCGATAGGGCGAGGTCAGCACGAGGCCGCTGCGATAGTTCAGCGAGCCGAAGCGTGTGCGCGTGCGATCACGCGGCTCGAAATGGGGAATGGCGCGCGCATTGACCTCGATGCTGACGGGGTCGGCGACGGCGTGCTCGAGCTGAAGCGGGCGCGGCGATGGCTCGACCGTGGCTTGCGCCAGCGCGAGACGAGAGGTTGCGATGGTGGAAAATCCCGCCGCAGCGTATCGAAGAAAGCTGCGGCGGGATGAATGCGTGCTCACGAATGCAGTTTGCGTCGCGGGCGACCGGCCGGCTGGGTTGGCGCGGTGTTGGTCTCGCTGAAGAGTTCGGCGAGCTTCTCGGTGATGGCGCCGCCGAGCTCTTCGGCGTCCACGATCGTCACCGCGCGGCGGTAGTAGCGCGTCACGTCATGGCCGATGCCGATCGCGATCAGCTCGACCGGCGAGCGGGTCTCGATCTCCTCGATGATGTAGCGCAGGTGCCGCTCGAGATAATTGCCGGGATTGACCGACAGCGTGGAATCGTCGACCGGCGCACCGTCCGAGATCATCATCAGGATCTTGCGCTGCTCGGGCCGGCCGAGCAGGCGCTTGTGCGCCCAGTCGAGCGCCTCGCCGTCGATGTTCTCCTTGAGCAGCCCCTCGCGCATCATCAGGCCGAGATTTTTTCGCGCACGACGCCAGGGAGCATCCGCCGATTTGTAGATGATGTGGCGGAGATCGTTGAGGCGACCGGGATTGGCCGGCTTGCCGGCGGCCAGCCACGCCTCGCGCGATTGCCCGCCCTTCCAGGCCCGCGTGGTAAAGCCGAGAATCTCGACCTTGACGCCGCAACGCTCCAGCGTGCGCGCGAGGATGTCGGCGCAGGTCGCGGCGACCGTGATGGGCCGTCCGCGCATCGAGCCGGAATTGTCGAGCAGCAGCGTCACCACGGTGTCGCGGAACGTCGCCTCCTTCTCGTGCATGAAGGACAGCGGGTGATAGGGATCGGTGACGACGCGCGACAGCCGCGCGGGATCGAGGATGCCCTCTTCGAGATCGAACTCCCAGGCGCGGTTCTGCTGCGCCATCAGCTTGCGCTGCAGGCGGTTGGCGAGGCGGGCGACGATGCCCTGCAGATGCGCGAGCTGCTTGTCGAGATAGGCGCGCAGCCGCTCCAGCTCGTCATGGTCGCAGAGATCTTCGGCCGCGATGACCTCGTCGAACTTGGGCGCGAAGGCGTGGTATTCCGGCCCGCGCGGCTCGTTCTTGCCGTGCGAATTCGGACGCGTCGCCTCGCCCGGCGTCTCGTCGTCGCCGAGCTCGCCGTCGTCGAAGGTGTCGGAGGTCGAGGCCTGCGCGCTTTCCATCGCGCTCTCGCTCATCTCTTCGCTCGAGGCCTGCGCCTGGTCGGCGCTCATCTCCTGCGCGGCGTCGGAATCGGGCGAGCCCTCGGCGCCGGACTGGTCGTTGTCGCCGTCCTGGTTCTCGTCGTCGTTGTCGTCGTCCTCGCTGTCGGCGTTACGCTCGTCGCCGAGCTCGAGCGCGGAGAGCAGATCATGCACGGCATCGCCGAACCGGGTCTGGTCCTCGACCAGCGTATCGAGCCGGTCGAGCCGCTTGCCGATCTTGTCTTCGAGAATCGGACGCCAGAGATCGACCATCTTCTTGGCGGCCGTCGGCGGCGCCATGCCGGTCAGGCGCTCGCGCACCAGCATCGCCAGCGCATCCGCGAGCGGCGCATCGGCGCGGTCGGTGATCTCGTCGAACTTGCCGCGATGGAAATGATCGTCGAGCATCGCGGTGAGGTTTTTCGCAACGCCCGCCATGCGGCGCGCGCCGATCGCCTCGACCCGCGCCTGCTCCACCGCCTCGAACACGCCGCGCGCCTGCGGATTGCCCGGCATCAGCTTGCGATGCAGTTTTGCGTCGTGACAGGCGATCTTCAGCGCGATGGAATCGGCATGGCCGCGCACGATCGCGGCGTCGCGCTTGGTCATTTTTCGCGCGGGTTCGGGCAGCCGCGCCTTGCCGGGCGCAAGGCCCGGGCGCTCGGCCGCGAAGGAGACGTCGAGCTCCGGCGTCTTGGCGATCGCCTTCAGGCAGGAGGCAACCGAGCGCTTGAACGGCTCGGTCGGCGCTTCCTTGGTGCTGCGGAATTTGGAGTTGGAGGTGGTGCTCATCTCGATCTCACCGTCGTCCCCGCGAAGGCAGGGACCCATAGCCACAGGGAGCAGTTAGTGAGCACACTGATGGCCCGATCTTCGCAAAACCACGGCCTGTGGTTCTGGGTCCCGGATCTGCACTTCGCTCTCGACAACGCTTCGCGTTGCCAAGAGCTGCGCTTGTCCGGGACGACACCATTGTTGCGTCAGCTCAGCGCCACGTTCACCGCCGATTCCGGCAGCTCGGCGTTGAAGCAGCGCTGGTAGAACTCGGCAACCAGCGGACGCTCGAGCTCGTCGCACTTGTTGAGGAAGGTGACGCGGAACGCAAAGCCGATATCGCTGAAGATGTCGGCGTTTTCCGCCCAGGTGATCACCGTGCGCGGGCTCATCACCGTCGACAGATCGCCGTTGGCGAAGGCGTTGCGGGTGAGATCGGCAAGGCGCACCATCTTGTTGACGATGTCGCGGCCCTCGCTGGTGCGATAGTGCTTGGCCTTGGCCAGCACGATCTCCACTTCCTCGTCGTGGCTGAGATAGTTCAGCGTGGTGACGATCGACCAGCGATCCATTTGGCCCTGGTTGATCTGCTGGGTGCCGTGATAGAGGCCCGAGGTATCGCCGAGGCCGACCGTGTTGGCGGTCGCAAACAGGCGGAAGGCCGGATGCGGCTTGATCACCTTGTTCTGGTCGAGCAGCGTCAGGCGACCCGAGACTTCCAGCACGCGCTGGATCACGAACATCACGTCCGGGCGGCCGGCGTCGTATTCGTCGAACACCAGCGCGACGTTGTTCTGCAGCGCCCAGGGCAGGATGCCGTCACGGAATTCGGTGACCTGCTTGCCGTCGCGGACCACGATGGAGTCCTTGCCGACGAGGTCGATACGGCTGATGTGGCTGTCGAGGTTGACGCGCACGCAGGGCCAGTTCAGGCGGGCCGCGACCTGCTCGATATGGGTGGATTTGCCGGTGCCGTGATAGCCGGTCACCATCACGCGGCGGTTGCGGGCGAAGCCGGCGAGAATGGCGAGCGTGGTGGCACGGTCGAAGCGGTAGTCGGAATCGACTTCGGGCACATGAGGATCGACTGCGGAATAGGCGGGGACTTCGAGATCGCTGTCGATCCCGAACACCTGGCGCACCGACACCTTCATGTCGGGCAGACCGGAAACTTCCTCAACTTTGGACATGGCGGCGGTCGTCATCAATCCTCCGAGGTCCCGGGCGGTCCCGAAACCGGTTATTCGCACGTTGGCTGCGGCTGGGTGCTGAAAATCAACCTATCAGAGACAACGAGCCGGCAGAAGCCCGCCCGCCAATCAAAGTTCCGTTGTCTTTTCATTTAGATAGGCAAGGAACGCAGTTTTTGGAGGGCTGCCTTGCGAATCACGCCCAAATTCGGGCGGATCACGCCCGTTCCGTGCGAATGGCACTTTGGCCGTATGCGGTTACTTATGTAGGGTCCGAAGCCCCCATGCTCCAGCCCTGGCAAGAGACGACGTGACGTCCTTTCTCGATCCCCTGATATCCTTCGTTTCCGCCCATCCGTGGCTGGCCTATCTGACCCTCTTCCTGGCGGCGCTGCTCGAGGCGGTGCCGGTGGTGGGCTCGGTCATCCCCGGCTCGACCATCATCCTGGCCCTCAGCGCCCTGGTCCCGGGCGGCGAGCTGGCGCTGCCGTGGGTACTGCTGGCGGCAGCGAGCGGCGCCGTGCTCGGCGACGGCTCGGCCTATTGGATCGGGCACCGGCAGCAGCGCGAGATCCTCAACACCTGGCCGCTGACCAATTATCCGCGCGTGGTCGCCGAGAGCGAAAGCTTCTTCCACCGCTTCGGCACCTGGGCCGTGTTCTTCGCCCGCTTCGTCCCGCCGATCCGCGCCTTCGTGCCGGTGACGGCGGGCGCGCTGGGCATGGCGCCGGCGAAGTTCTACGCGGTGAACATCCCGGCGATCCTGGTCTGGGCGCCGGCCCATGTGCTGCCGGGCGTGCTGGCGGTGTCGGCGCTGCACGAATATGCCGGGCTGCATCATCATGGGCATGTCGGCAAGCACATCTGGATGCTGACCGTGGTGGGCGTTGCGATCGTGGGCGGCGCCGCGGTGTGGCTCTATCGCCGACGGAATGGCGGCGTCGCTGAGGCGAAGCCGCGATCTTAGAGGCGACGATGTTATTTGCCCTCAGGCGCATTGAGCAGCACCCATAACCGGGCGATCTTGCCGCCTTCAATCTCGGCGACGTCCGCCCCCGTCACCGCGACCGGGCCGTCCGCAGGCCCTGCGTGCCAAGCCAGATGCGCCAGGCCGTGATGCCCGACGGCGACACCGTCGGGGACAAAGCGGAACGTCGGCCCGAACTGCTTCAAAAGGTTTGCGGCAACGCTGGAAATCTCCTCCCGTCCCCGAACGATAGCCGCCGGCTCGTACATGACGGGCTCTTCAACGTATAACTCGCCTATGGCGGTTCGACGTTTGTCGTCATTCCGCTCGTTGAAAACGCGCTCCAGATTTGAGCGCAGCAGATGGTCGAAATCGACATCATTGGTGGTCATATCGCAGCCTTTCATCGCATTGTGTTGGAGAGCATCATCGAAGCCATCAGCCGAACTTCACCAGATTCAGTGCCGGAAGCGGACCACCCGGAAACTGGGTCAGCCTGGCTCCGACAGCGAGCGACCCAAGGTCGATGCCGAAGAATCCGAGGCGTTCGATCAGCGCGCCGATAGCGGCCTTCGCCTCAGCATTGTCACCCGAGTAGAACAGCACGCGCTTGCCACCATTGCTCGCCGGGTCTGTTGCGAGGAGCTCAGCCAGCAGATGGTTGAACGCCTTCACCACCCGCGCACCGGGCACCAGATCGGCGAAAACCTCGGACGAAGCGCGACCACCGAGCTCTGCCGGCTTGAATAGCGGCGCCTCGATCGGGTTGTTGGCGTCAATGACGATGCGGCCGCCGAAGGACGGC
>Ga0209257_1001835_pt1 | contig 23178 bp, 23 predicted proteins | sample AraplaCvi_mCL_r2_FD_184277 | JGI IMG/M metagenome (GOLD analysis project Ga0209257, IMG submission 184277) | Arabidopsis root microbial communities from North Carolina, USA - plate scrape MF_Cvi_mCL_r2 (SPAdes) (version 2) | ecosystem: Host-associated > Plants > Roots > Endosphere | place: USA...
GTCGCCGTGGTGATCACCACGCCGACCGAGATCGTCCCACTGTAGGTCTTGGCGTCGGTCAGGCCGTTGGCGTCGGTGGCTGTGACCGTGACGCTGTAGGCGCCGGCCGCCGTGGCCGCGCCGGTGACGACGCCGCTCGAAGCGTTGAGGACTAGGCCCGTCGGCAGGGCGCCGGCCGTGACGGCGAAGGTCACCGGGGCCGTGCCGCCCGAGGTGGCGATCGTCTGGCTGTAGCTTTGGCCCAGCACCGGGGTCGGCAAGCTGGCCGTGGTGATGGCGGGCGGCGTCGGCGCCGCCGCGACGGTGCTGGAATAAGGGGAGCCCGAGATGGCTACGCCGTCCAGGGTGATCGCCAGCGTGTCGACGCCGACCGCCGAGGGCGTGTAGGCGACGCTATAGGTTCCATTGCCATTGTCGACGACCGCGCCTGGCGTGACGCCGGCGTTGGCGCCGCCGACGGCCAGGGCCAGGCCGCCAGCGGCGCCGGTCATCGTATTTCCATTGGTGTCCCTGACCGTGATGACCACGGCCGTCGCGCGCCCCGCCACGCCCGCGGGCACGTTGGCGGTCGATTGCGCCGCGCTCCGCGTTCCGACGAACGTGACGGAGACCGAGTTCGTGCTGGTCGTGGTGGTTCCATTGGCCGACGCGACGGCGTTATAGGTCACGGTTCCCGATTGAAGGCCCTGGACCGTGAAGGTGGCCTGGCCGCTGGAATTGGTCGTCGTCGATGCGGGAGAGATCGACGAACCGCCCGAGGGACTTCCCGACAGGGAGGCGGTCGCGCCCGACACGGCGGTCCCCGACGCGAGCTTGACGGTCACGATGATGGTCGCGGTGGCGCCGACCGACGCGGTGGCCGAGGTTCCGCCGTTGACCAGCAGCGTCGTTCCCGCCGGGTCGGGCGCGGTGGCGTCGACATACTCGTTCAGCTTGGCCACGATGGCGTTCGAACTGCCGCTGTAGGCGCTGGAGGTCGTGTAGGCGCCGCCCAACACCAGGAGCCGGTCGCCGCTGCCGCCGCTGAAGGCGACAGCGTTCATCAGGGTGTTGCCGTTCGGATAGCGGGAATTGAGAACGCCGACTTCGGAATGGGGAACGCCCGCGACCGTGTAGGAGAGCGTCCCGCTGGTGTTCTGAAAGGCCCGCTGGGTCCCCCCGTCCGAGAAGCGGATCGAACCGGCGTCGGCGTTGAGCAGCGTGGTCGTCGTGAACGTCTGTCCCGACAGTCCGCCCTGGTAGGCGCGGGTGAAGGTCAGGTCGGCCGCGGCCGCGGGCAAGGCCATTGCAACCAGGAGCAAGGCGACGACAGCCGATGAAATGCGCCGCCAAAGCGCAGTCATTCCCTGGTCGGATTCGCAAGTTGCGACGATCATTGCCATTCGCCCATAGGTGGCCTTTTCGAGGCGCCCTTTAGGCGGGTCGGATCGTTAATTTGCGGATCAGAAATGGACTGGACGCGAGCGACATAACGTCGCTCGCCATTTGAACGTCCTGGCCGCTCACGGAGGGGTCAACCGCCAATCTTGACCGTAACGCCAACAGGATCAGCCTGTTGCTGGGAAGGGCCATGCGACCGGGTTGCCGAGCGGTGGACAATAGGACGCAGCCGCTACATCCTGGATCGATCGCCAGCTTGTGATCGTCTGGGATCGGTGTTCACTCGCGATGATCGGGCGACCGTCCCGGAACTGGATGGGCAGCCAGACGCAGCGGGAGACCGAGGTGTTCACGTTGCCGCGGCGGTCTCTGGGCCCCTATCGTGCATAGCCCGAAGGAACCGAGAAGATCTCCTGCGCATGCGGAGCCAGGTCGGCGACGCCATTCGGATTGAGCACCTGCGCAGCGGCCACCGTGTTGAGGGATTCGCGCAGCAGCTTGATCTCGCCGTTCTCGGCGACAAGGCGTCCTGCGAACAGGTGATGAATGACTCGCCCGGTCGCCGCCGCGCGTGCGGTTGTCAGATATTCCGCGAACACCTGATCCTTCGTGTCGATCAGTACCGTGACATTCTCGGGGTCGAAGCCGAAGCCCGGATAAAGGACGCCGCCGACGAAATCGTAGAAGTTCGCGATGGCTTCACGCCCCTGATGGCGGGTCGGGATGCCGAGCGAGTGGAGGAAGGGAAGTTCCAGCACACCGTCTTCGGCGAAGAGCGCGGCGCATTTCTTGCCGTCGGGGGCGACGGCAAGAAGGTCGAACAGCAGGGTTCTTGCATCGGTCATGATGATAGTTCTCGAAATGAGTGTGGGAGCGATGGGCGGCTGCGTGCGATCAGTCCGGGAAGTGGTCGCCGAACATCGGCAAACCGCTCTTTGACCCCTCGCGCGTAGCCTCGTCCTGGATCACGTCCCAATGCTCGAAGAGCTGGCCGTCTTTCATGCGGACGATGTCGACCACGATCCAGTTCACCGGCGCCCCGAAACCCGAAAAGCGGCCATGAAGCATGACATAGTCGCCCGAGGCCACGGCGAGCGCGTTTTCGTACCGGAACTCAGCGGGCGCGGTCTTGGCGAGATTGAACAGGCCCTCACGGCCGGGCTCGATATAGGCGCTATGCTGGATATAGTCGGGCGACCAGAAGCGTTCGGCCGCGGCGTAGTCGCGCCTGTTGAACAGCGTCTCGAACGCTTCCAGCACAAATTTCTTGTTTTGCTCTTCGGTGCTCATCGTCTGTCATCCTCTGTTTCATCTGTCCGGCTGAGGCTGCTGACGCTCGGATCCGCGCCATGTTCGCTCTCAGTACGCCAGTCAAATAGAGGGCCGCACTTTCGCCAGTAGATCATGTTTTGAGCTATAAGTTATGCGGCATATACATAGATGATTCAGCGTGGCCGCAGGCGCCGCCAATCGCGCGTCGGCGACTGAGGATAAGGTTGTTGGATAGGTTCGAGAAACGCATCGGTTCGGCGCTTCTTTCATGCATGCAGCGCATGCCATGGCAGTCGGTGATGATAGAGGGTTCGACGATCCATGGCCTCACCGGACTCTAGCCATATCAGGGATATTTTAGCGCTCCGGCTTTATTCGCGCGTCGCACGCCTGGGCAGCTTTTCCGCCGCGGCGCGAGAATGCGGAATGTCGCAATCGCAGGTTTCGCGGATCATCGCGGATCTGGAAGCGCATCTTGGAACGCGTTTGCTTACACGCACCACCCGCGCTGTCGTGCCCACCGAATTGGGCACGGAATTCCTCGAACGGATCGATCCGATCCTACTGGCGCTGGACGAGGCCCAGTATAGCGTTCGTGAGGGCGGTGAACTGCGGGGCACGCTGCGGCTGAGCATGCCGACAAGCGTCGGAATCCGTGAAGTGGTTCCGCGGTTGAAGGCGTTCGCGAACAGGCATCCAGCGCTTCATATCCAGTTGCTCCTGGACGACAGGCGTCAGGACTTGGTGCGCGATGCGGTCGATGTGGCCATCCGTGTCGGGGCGCAGAGCGATTCCAGCGCGACAGCGAAACTCATCGCCATGATCCCCCGGGTGGTCCTCGCATCGCCATCGTATCTCGAGGAACATGGGACGCCCGAAACGCCCGCCGACCTTGCCTCCCATCGAATTTTGGGCGGGCCCGCCTCCGTCGCGCCCGATGCCTGGTCCTTCCATAGGAAGGAGCAGACCGTGACACTCGATCTTCACCCGCATTTTTCGACCAACGAGAACGAAGGCGTCATTGCCGCGTCTGTCGCCGGGTTGGGCGTCGCGACGACGACGGGTTGGGCGTGTCGGCGCGAACTGGCGGACGGGTCGCTCATTCGGCTGTTTCCGGAATGGAAGATGGCCGAAATTCCTGTCTACGCCTATTTTCCAATGGGCCGGACGACCCGCGCCGCCGGGCGCGCCATTGTCGACTATCTCGTGGCCAAACTCGCGGAAGAAGAGCGCTCCACCTGAAGACCATCCTTTGCAGGTGACTACGCAGTTCGCATCATGTCGATCCACAAGAGTAGAGGCCTTGAGTTCGGCGCCGTGATCATGCTCGGAGTGGAGAAGGAAACTTACTGGGGCGAACTGGCGAAAGAGAGATCAGTCTATTTCGTCGGCGTCTCTTGCGCGAAGCGGCAGCTTTTCCTAGTCGATTAATTGATCATCGACCGCGCCCGCTATGAGATGGCGCCCAACGTCGATCACTTGGCGTGCATTGTTTACGATCCCGATCGCCGCTGCACCAATCCCGCGGCAATTGAAAGCGACCTAGCGCCTCAGCCGTTGCCAGGAAGCGGACCTTCCCAAGTTCGCCCAGGAGTCAGAACCCCTCCCCGGCCAACCCCTACTCCGCCCGCCAGTCGCCCGACTTGCCGCCGGTCTTCTCGACCAGGCGCACGGCCTCGATGACCATGCCCTTCTCGGCGGCCTTCAGCATGTCGTAGATCGTCAGGCAGGCCACCGAGACGGCGGTCAGGGCCTCCATCTCCACGCCCGTCTGGCCCTTCAGCTTGACCCGGGCCATCACCGCCAGACCGCCCTCGGCCGGCTCGACCGACACCTCGACCTTGGACAGGGCCAGGGGATGGCACAGCGGGATCAGGTCGGACGTCTTCTTGGCCGCCATGACCCCGGCGATCTCGGCCACGGCGCGGACGTCGCCCTTGCGGCCGGCGCCGGAGATCGCCAGCTCGCGGGTCGAGGGCCGCATGCGCACGAAGCCGACGGCGATCGCCTCGCGGACCGTCTCGGCCTTGTCCGAGACGTCCACCATCCGGGCGCGGCCCTGGTCGTCGATGTGGGTCAGGCGGGTCACGGTTGCAGCAGCCCTATTGTTCCAGGAGTCGGGGCATCAGTTCGACCATGTTGCAGGGCTTGTGGCGGCTGTCGAGCTGGGCCGAGATGACCTTGTCCCAGCCGTCGCGGACCGCCCCGTTGCTGCCCGGCAGGCAGAACACGAACACCCCGCCGATCAGGCCGGCCGTGGCGCGGCTCTGCAGGGTCGACAGGCCCACCGAGGCGTAGCTGACCAGGTGGAACACCACCGAGAAGCCGTCGATCCTCTTGTCGAACAGCGGCTCCAGGGCCTCGACCGTGACGTCGCGGCCGGTCAGGCCGGTGCCGCCGGTGGTGACGATCGCGTCGACCTGGCCGCCGGCGATCCAGTCGCGCACCGTCTTGCGGATCGTCTCGACGTCGTCGCGAACCACCGCCCGGCCCGCCAGGTCGTGGCCCGCGTCCCTGACGCGATCGACCAGCAGCTGGCCGGAGGTGTCGGTCGACTCGTCGCGGGTGTCCGAGACGGTCAGGATCGCCACCCGCACCGGCTTGAACGGAAGCTCCGGCTTGATACCGCCGCCCGGGGTGAGGCCTGCCGACATCGTGTTCTCCTAGTCCCAGCGTTCCGCGTCGGTCCTATCCCGAGCCGTCGGCTCGATCCAGCGCTCGCCGTCGGGGCCGTGCTCCTTCTTCCAGAACGGCGCGCGGCTCTTCAGATAGTCCATCAGGAAGTCGCAGGCCTCGAACGCCGCGCGGCGATGGCCCGCCGCCGTGGCCACGAAGACGATCGCCTCGCCCGGCGCGATCCGGCCGATGCGATGGACGATCCGGTAGTCCTGCAGCGCGAACCGCGCCTTGGCCTCTTCGGCGAAGGCGGCGATCGCCGCGTCGGTGAAGCCCGGATAGGCCTCCAGCTCCAGGGCCGTGGCCTGGCCCCGCTCGGCCCGCGCCAGGCCCACGAAGCTGGCCACCGCGCCGGTCTCGTCGCGGCCGGCGCAGAAGGTCGTCAGCAAGGCGCCCGGCTCGAAGGCCTGGGCGGTCAGGCTGATGGACGGGAGGGTCGTCATCCGCCGCTCATCGGCGGCAAGAACGCCACCTCGGTCCCGGCCGCCAGGACCGCCTCGCCCCGGACGATGGCCTTGTCGACGGCCACCTGCACGCCCGGACCGGCCAGGGCCTCGCCCAGGGCGGCGTCGCCGTCCGCCAGGGTCCGACGCAGGTCGGCGATCGAACCGGCCTCGACGGTGCGGTCGCGCCAGCCGGCCTGGTCGGCCAGCCGTCCGAACAGCAACACGCGGGCCATCGTCAGCCCCCGGTCGTCGACATGTGACGGGCCACGGCCGGCCGTGCGCCGTCGATCCGGAAGTCGTGGCCCTGGGGCTTGGCGCCGATGGCCGCGAAGATCGCCCGCTCCAGGGCCGCGTCGTCCGCGCCGCCGCGGATCACCGCCCGCAGGTCACTGGCGTCGTCGCGGCCCAGGCAGGTGTGCAGGGTGCCGGTGCAGGTCAGGCGCACCCGGTTGCAGGCCTCGCAGAAATTGTGGCTCAGCGGGGTGATCAGGCCCAGCCGCCCGCCGGTCTCCTCGACCCGGACATAGCGGGCCGGGCCGCCGGTGGCGTAGGCCAGGTCCGTCAGGGTCCAGAACGACGAGAGGTCGCGGCGGACCTCCTGCAGCGACAGGTACTGGTCGGTGCGGTCCTCGTCGATCTCGCCCAGCGGCATGGTCTCGATCAGGGTCATGTCGGCGCCCAGGCCGTGCGCCCACCGGATCAGGGCCGGCAGTTCGCCGGCGTTGTCGTGCTTGAGGGCCACCGCGTTGACCTTGACCTGGATCCCGGCGGCCAGGGCCGCGTCGATCCCGGCCAGCACCTTGGACAGGTCGCCGCCCCGGGTCAGCTTGCGGAACAGGTCCGGCTTGAGGGTGTCGAGCGAGACATTGATCCGTCGGACCCCCAGCCGGGCCAGGTCGGCGGCATGGCCGGCCAGCTGGGTGCCGTTGGTGGTCAGGGTCAGCTCGTCCAGGGCGCCGGACCGCAGGTGGCGCGACAGGCTCTCGACCAGGGTCATGATCCCCTTGCGGACCAGGGGCTCGCCACCGGTCAGCCGCAGCTTGCGCACGCCCAGGCCCACGAAGGCCGAGGCCAGGCGATCCAGCTCTTCCAGCGACAGAACTTCCGCCTTCGGCAGGAAGGTCATGTGCTCGGCCATGCAATAGGTGCAGCGCAGGTCGCAGCGGTCGGTGACCGAGACGCGCAGATAGGTCACCGCGCGGCCGAAGCCGTCGATCAGGCGGCTGGGCCGGCGCGGGGAATGGGTTGCCGCTTGCGCGGGGCTGGCGTCATAGGGCGTCATGTCTGCGGACAGAATAGGCGCGTGAGGGCATGGCGGAAAGCAAAAGCGCGCGGTGCGACGCCGTGATCCTGGCGGCGGGGGCCGGGCGACGCTTCGCCAGGCGCCCTGGCGACCGCAAGCTGCTGGCCCTGTTCGAAGGCCGTCCGCTGGTGGCCGGCGCCCTGGACGCGGCCTTCGCGGCCCCGGTCCGCCGCGTGCTGCTGGTCACCGACGGCGATCCGGACCTGGCCGCGACCGCCGCCGCCCACGCCCGGGGGCTGGGCCGGGAAGCCGATTTCGAGATCGTCGTGGCCTCCGAAGCCGCCGAGGGCATGGGGGCCTCGCTGCGGACCGCGATCCAGGCGCTGCCGCCCGGCTCGGAAGGCGTGTTCGTGTTCCTGGGCGACATGCCGCGCGTTCCCCCCGGTCTCGCCCACGCGCTGGCCCGCGCTCGGGTCCCGGGAATCGACGCCGTGGCGCCGCGCTTCGAAGGACGGCGCGGCCATCCGGTGCTGTTCGGCCGCGCCTGCTTTCCAGCCTTGCTGGCGTTGAGCGGCGACGTCGGGGCTCGCGCGCTGCTGACGGGGCTGGGCGATCGTCTGGCGCTGGTCGACAGTCCCGACGCGGGGGTCCTGTTCGATGTCGATCGTCCCCAGGACCTGGCCTGACGACCCCGGCGGATCAGGACGGCGCGTGGCCTCGCTCGCGGCGAGCGGCCCAGGTGCCGAAGGCGATGCAGGCCAGGACGCCATAGCTCCACATGGCCATGCTGATGAACAGGGTGCCCAGGGTCACCCGAAGGTCGATCATCACCGCCACGTGCGAGGCGACGATGATCGCCATGAAGGCCGAAGCGACGACGGTCCAGATCCGCCGGGTGCCGATGGAGATCCAGACGAAAAACAGCAGGGTGACAGCGTCGACCGCCAGGATGCCGTAGTCGGCGTTGTAGGGGTCGTGTCGATAGACCAGCATCGAGCCCAGCCAGTCGGCCAGGAACGCCGCGCCGACCCAGCGCGCGGCGCGGTCGCCGCGCCACATGGCCAATCCGCAGACCAGGATGGCGAGGATCAGGGAGACGAGGGTGTGGAGCTGCACGAGGGTGACGCCCGGTTTCGATCAGGCGTCACCATGCCTCAGGCGCGGAAATCAGAGAAGCAACCCCAGGTCGCTCAGTGCCGCGTGCGCCGGCCTTCCCACAGGATCGTTTTCACTTCCTCGATGATGCTCAGCGCGCCGTCGGAGTCGCCGGCCTGGTCCAGGGCGACCAGTTGAGGCATCAGCGCGGAGAGAATCCGGCGCTGCACGGGCCCCAGGCTGCGCAAGTGCCGACGGAATTCGTTCACTTCGTCGAGCGTGGCGTCCTGCCGCAGCTGGACGATTTGGGCGGTGCTCATTGCACACCTCTGTTCAAAGTCGAAGGGCGGCTTGCGCCGAGAGCGGGCAGCCGTTGGGATCAGGCGGCCAGACCGCTCGGAACCACGTGCAGGCCGCCGGTGCGCGGCGGATCGCCCGGCTTGTCCATGTCGCCGCCAGCCAGGGCCCCGCAGCCGATCTGGGTGCGCACGACAGCCAGGGCGCTGTGGGTTTCGATGATCGTCCGGCGGGCGGACACGATATGGGCCAAGGTCTCGCCGAGGTTGGCGACGGCTTCCTGGCCGAGCACGGCCGACAGCTTGGTCTCGAGCCGCAGCGCGGGCAGCAGGCCCATCAGCTCGGCGGTTTCGCGCAGAGCGGCGTCGATCGCGGCCTCGGCGCGCATCAGCTTCTCTGCGCCGGCTCGGGCGGCTTCAGTGCGTTTCATGGCATGACTCTCCCGGTCGCACGGGTCCCCCCCGCACGTTCAAGTCTTTGAAGATGTTTCTGGAAGCTCGGCGCTTAGGGCGCCGGGGGCGGGCTCCAGCCCTCGCGGAACCGCTGGAGGGCGTAGAGGAATTCATGGGCGCCCATCGTGACCGTCCCGAGCAGGATTCCGCTCAGGGTGGCGACCGCGAGGATCAGACCCAACCATTGCAAAGGAGTCAGGTCATCGCGCCAGCTCCTTCCATACGAAGCGGCGTGTCGTCCGCCAGGAAGGCCGTCGCGGCCAGGACCCTCAGAAGCAGCTTGCCCGGAGGATCGCCCGCCGCCTGCGCCTTGCGCAGGGCCGAGACCGTCTCCGCCACCAGCCGGCCGCGCTCGGGCGTTCCCGCCATCAAGGTCAGGCCCTCTTCGAGGGACTGCCAGCTCGCGATGAAGAAGGCCGAGGCCGGGTTCGGATTGTTCGTGGAAGGCTTGGTCGTGGAAGGCTTGGTCATGGCTGCTCTCGCTGTTGAAACGAGAAGAGCCCTCTAACTGGGCCGTGGCTAGCTCGGCTGATTGCTTACGGTAGTCATTACCGGGGTCGGTTTCCCAGGCGATGAACGCCAGGGCGGCGTCGCGGCGGTTCAAGCCGGCCAACCGGCGCCGCGCGCTGAGCACGTGCATCTCGACCGTCTTGGGCGACAGCCGCAGCAGGCGGGCGATTTCCTTGGACTGGCGATGCTGGGCGATCAGCCGCAGAATCTCCCGCTCGCGGGGAGTCAGCCGCTCGAAACTCAGGTTGTCGCCGGAGTCCACCATGCCGCTAAAATGGTTCGCGGCTCGCCTCACGTCCAGCAAGACTTGACTGGAGATGTCGCCGGAGGGCGCTTCACGTCAAAACCGTATCGAATTTCGCTAAGCGGCACGCGTTCCACGTCGCTCGCCCGACGTTCAAATCCCGGCTCGGACGAACGGCAGGCGGGTAGTGGGCGTCCTGGACAGGACCAGGAGCGCATTGGCCACCGCGGGCGCGATCACCGGGGTGCCCGGCTCGCCCACGCCGCTGGGCGGATTGCCCGAAGGCACGATGTAGGTCTCGACCGTCGGCGCTTCGTTCATCCGCAGCACGCGGTAGGTGTCGAAATTGCTCTGGTCGACCTTGCCGTCCGTCAGGGTGATCTCGCCGTACAGCGCCGCCGACAGGCCAAAGCAGGTTCCGCCCTCCATCTGGGCCGCGACCTGGTCGGGCGACACCGCCACGCCGCAGTCGATGGCCGTGACCACCCGGCCGACCCGGGGATGGCCGTCCACCAGCTTGACCTCGGCCACCTGGGCGACCACCGAGCCGAAGCTTTCGTGCACGGCCACGCCGCGCGTAAAGCCCGCGGCCGGCGCCGGGCCGGCCTTCTCGACCGCCAGGTTCAGGGCCGCCAGGTGCCGCTGGGCGCCGGCCTTGGCGTAGAGCGCCCGGCGGTAGTCGACGGGATCCTTGCCGGCCTTCAGCGCCAGCTGGTCGATCGTGTGCTCCATGACGAAGGCGGTGTGGGTCGCGCCCACCGATCGCCACCACAGGACGGGCACGCCGCCCTCGGGCAGGGCCAGCTGGGCGTCGACGATCGGGGTGGCCTTCAGATAGGGCGAGCCGGCCGTGCCCTCGATCGCGGTCTGGTCGGGCCCCTTCATGGGCATGGGCGAGCCCTTCATGATCGACTGGGTGACGATCCGGTGGCGCCAGGTCGCCGGATAGCCGTCCTTGTCCAGCGTCACCCGCACGGCGTGATGGACCAGCGGCCGGAAGAAGCCGGCCTGCATGTCGTCCTCCCGGGTCCAGACCAGCTTCACCGGACGGCCGCCACCGACCTTGTGGGCGATGGTCACGCATTCGGCCACGTAGTCGGAGGGGAAGTTGGCCCGCCGGCCGAACGAGCCGCCGGCGAACAGGGTCTCGACCTCGACCGAGCCGGGCAGGGCCTTGGCGATCTTGGCCGCGTTCATCTGGTCCAGGGTCTGGGCCTGGGAGCCGTGGATCAGCTTGACCTTGCCGCCGTCGACGATCGCCACGCAGTTCATCGGCTCCATGGTCGCGTGGGCCAGATAGGGGAAGTCGTAGGTGGTCTCGAACACCGAGCCCCCCTTGCCGGCCGAGGCCGCCGCCGCGTCGCCCTTGGAATCGAACGCCTCCCACTTCAGGTCGGAGGGCCCCTTGCCGGCGGCGATGTCGCGCCACTGCTGGGCGATGGTCGCCGAGCTTCGGGTCTCGGCCTTGCCCTCGTCCCACTCGACCTTGAGGGCCTCGCGGCCCATGCGGGCGGCGTAGGTGGTGTCGGCGACCACCGCCACCCCGGTCGGGATCTCGAAGACGTCGACCACTCCGGGCGTCTTCCTGGCGTCGTCGGCGTTGAAGCTCTTCACGCTGGCGCCGAAGCGCGGCGCATGCGTGACCACCGCCACCAGCATGTTCGGCAGCTGGACGTCCTGGGTGTAGCGGGCCGCGCCGGTGCTCTTGATCAGGCTGTCCTTGCGGCGCACCCGGTCCGTGCCGATCAGGGTGAAGGCCTTGGGATCCTTCAGGACCGGGGCCTCGGGCGGCGTCACCTTGGCGGCGTCGGCGATCAGCTCGCCAAACCCGGCGCTCTTGCCGCCGCCGCTGACGACCCCGTCCTTGACGGTGATCTGGCCGACCGGGACGTTCCACCGGGTCGCCGCCGCCTGGACGAACATCGCCCGCGCCGCCGCGCCGGCCTTGCGCAGCTGCTCCCAGGAATTGGAGATCGCCGACGAGCCGCCGGTCAGCTGGATGCCGGCCGTGGCGTTGCCGTAGAGCTTGGCGTTGGCCGGGGCGTGAACGACCTTGACCCGACTCCAGTCGGCGTCCAGCTCCTCGGCGACGATGGCCGCCAGGCCCGCATGGTTGCCCTGGCCGAATTCGATGTGCTTGGACAGCACCGTCACCGCCCCGTCCGGATCGAACTGGATGAACGGGCCGAAGGCGCCGGGCTCGACCTTGGAGCCCGCGCTCATCAGGTCGGCCGGCGAACAGCCGACCAGCAGGGCGCCGCCGACCAGGGTCGCGCCGACCACCAGGTCGCGGCGGCTGACGCCGTCCTGGCGGCGCAGTTTCTCGAACGGCCCGTTCATTGGCCCACTCCCCGGCCGGTCGAGCCCGAGGCGGCGGCGATCTCGTCGTCGACGTCGTTGGAGGCCAGGGGTTTGGCCGCCGCCGGCGCGGCGACCATCGGGGCCGCGGTCAGGCCGGCGGCGTCCTTGATGGCGGCGCGGATGCGCTGGTAGGTGCCGCAGCGGCAGATGTTGCCGCTCATGGCGTTGTCGATGTCCTCGTCGCTGGGCGCCTTGGTCTGGGCCAGCAGGGCGGCGGCCGACATGATCTGGCCCGACTGGCAGTAGCCGCACTGCGGAACGTCGTGCTTGACCCAGGCCTGCTGCAGCGGATGGGTTCCGCCCAGGCTCTCGATGGTGGCGATCTTGGCGCCCGCCAGGGCCGCGATCGGCGTCACGCACGAGCGCACCGGATCGCCGTTGACGTGGACCGTGCAGGCTCCGCACTGGGCCATCCCGCAGCCGAACTTCGTGCCGGTCAGGCCCAGCTCGTCGCGCAGGACCCACAGCAGGGGCGTCTCCGGCGCCGCCTTCACGCTGACCGTCTTGCCGTTGATGTCCAACATCGACGTCATGGCTTTCGCCTCCCAAGCGAAAAGTGGGGCCCGGCGACCCAGTTTGCGCGAACCTAACACTGCTCAGACCCCATCCCGCCAGTGAAATCTTTCGTCAGGCAGGCTAGCCTGACCGCGATCTTCACCGACTGTCGCCTTCAGGACCGCGCCCTTGGATTCCTTTCCCGCCTATTTCCCCCTGGCCGGCCGCAGGGTCGTGATCGCCGGCAGCGGCGAGGCCGCCGACAACAAGGCGCGGCTGTTCGACGGCTCGCCCGCCACCGTGGTGCGGGTCGACGGCCACGCCGCCTTCCTGCCGGGGACCTATGCCGGGGCGGTCCTGGCCTTCGTGGCCGGCGAGGACGAGGTGTTCCTGCAGGCGGCGGCCAGCGCGGCCCGCGCGGCCCGGGTGCTGGTCAACGTCGTCGACAAGCCGGCCATGAGCGACTTCAACACCCCGGCGGTGATCGACCGCGGCGAGGTGGTGGCGGCGGTCGGCACGGGCGGCGGCTCGCCGACCCTGGCCACCAAGCTGCGCAACGACATCGAGGCCCAGGTCCCCGAGGGCTCCGGCCGGGTGGCGGCCCTGCTGCGCAGGTTCCAGGACGAGGTGCGCGCCGCCCTGCCCGTCCTGCACGAGCGCCGGGCCTTCCTGCGCGACGCCGTGACGGGCGAAGCCGCCCAGGCCGCGATGGCCGGCGATATGGACAAGGCGGCCGAGCTGTTCCGCCAGGCCCTGGCCAAGGGCGTCGGCCGCGAGGGCAAGGTGCGGTTCATCGCCGGCAAGGGGCCGTCCGACCTGTTGACGCTAAGGGCCCTGCGGGCCCTGGGCGCGGCCGACGTGCTGGTCGCCGACGAGGGCGCCGATCCGGAGATCATGACCCTGGCCCGCCGCGACGCCCAGCGGCTGGACCCGGCCCAGGTCGGCGCGGAAACCCTGGTGGCCCTGGCCCAGGAGGGCAAGCAGATCGTGCGGCTGATCGTGGCCCCGGTCGATCCGGCGATCGTCCAGGCCCTGGCGACGGCGGCGGTGGCGGTCGAGGTGATCTAGTCCAGGCTGCGGTCCTTGGTCTCCGGCAGCAGGAACAGGGTGGTCAACACGCTGATCAGGGTGAAGAACACCGGGTACCAGAGCCCGGCATAGATGTTTCCGACCGCCGCCACGATGGCGAAGGCGCTGAACGGCACGAAGCCGCCGATCCAGCCGGTGCCGATGTGGTAGGGCAGCGACAGGGCGGTGTAGCGCACCCGGGTCGGGAACAGCTCGACCAGGCAGGCGGCCAGGGGTCCGAACAGGGCGGTGGCGGCGATCACGAAGACCAGCAGCACGCCGAACATGCCCCACCAGTTCATCCGCGCCGGATCGGCCTTGGTCGGATAGCCGGCCCGGGCCAGGGCGGCCTTGATGGCGGCCTCGCCGCCGGCCTTGATCGCCTTGGCCTCCTTGGCCGGCAGGCCCTTGGCGCTTTGCGACACGATCCGCGCGTCGCCGACCTGGACCACCGCCGCCGAGCCGGCGGGGCCGGCGTGGTTGGCGTAGGAGATCCCGGCGTTGGCCAGGGCGCTCTTGGCGATGTCGCAGGACGAGACGAAGGCCGCCTTGCCCACCGGGTCGAACTGCAGGGCGCAGTCCGCGGGATCGGCGGTGACGCTGACCGGCGCGCGGGCCGTGGCCTCGGCCAGGGCCGGGTTGGCGGCGCGCTCCAGCAGGTGGAAGCCGGGGAAATAGAACAGCAGGGCCAGCGTCATGCCGCCCAGCATCACCGGCTTGCGGCCAATCCGGTCCGACAGCCAGCCGAACACCACGTAGAACACCGCGCTGACCGCGGTGGCGGCCATCATCAGCCCGTTGATCGCGCCGGGCGAGACCTTGAGGAACTTCTCCATGAAGGTCTGGACGTAGAAGAAGCTGGTGTACCAGACCGCCCCCTGGGCCGACATCATGGCAAAGAAGGCCAGCAGCACCAGCTTGAGGTTCTTCCACTGGCCGAAGGCCTCGGCATAGGGGGCCTTGGAGGCCGCGCCCTCGGCCTCCATCCGCGCGAAGGCCGGGCTCTCGGTCAGCTTCAGGCGCATCCAGACCGACACGCCCAGCAGGCCGATCGAGACGGCGAACGGGATGCGCCAGCCCCAGGCGTCGAAGGCCCACGGCCCGGCGGCGTGGCCCAGGGCCCAGCGGGTCGCCAGGATCACCAGCAGGGCGCCGAACAGGCCGAACGCCGCCGAGGTCTGCACCCACGAGGTCGACCAGCCGCGCTGGTCCGGCGGCGAATGCTCGGCCACATAGATCGCCGCGCCGCCATATTCGCCGCCCAGGGCGAAGCCCTGCACGCAGCGCATCAGGATCAGTAGGATCGGCGAGACGATCCCCGCCTGCTGGTAGGTCGGCAACAGGGCGATGGCGAAGGTCGCCCCGCCCATCAGCAGCACCGTGGCCAGGAACGCGCCCTTGCGCCCGGCCTGGTCGCCGATCTTGCCGAACACCAGCGCGCCCAGCGGCCGGAAGGCGAAGCCCACCCCGAACAGGGCCAGGGCCGCCACGTAGCCGGCGGTCTCGGACAGGCCCGTGAAGAAGGTCTTGGAGATCACCTGGGCCAGGCTGCCGAAGATGAAGAAGTCGTACCATTCGAAGGCCGTGCCGGCGGACGACGCCGCCACCACGGTGCGCATCGAGGCGCGGTCCTCACCCTGAGCCTGGGCCGTCATGCGTGGTTTCCCCCGGTGTTTCTTGGGGGAATGCTTAGCGTGGTTTCAGGCGGCGTGGGAAGGCGGATCCTCCCCCCTGCGGGGGGCCTAGGCCACCGCGGCCTCGTCGTCCGCCCCGGCGCCCGCCAGCCGGACGATCTCGCCGATCAGGGCGGTGGGCGAGATCGGCTTGGCGGCCACGCCGTCCATGCCCGCCGCCAGGTAGGCGGCCCGCTGGTGTGACAGGACGTTGGCGGTCAGGGCGATGATCGGCGTCTTGGCGGCGGGACCCGGCAGGTTGCGGATGCGGCGGGCGGCCTCCAGGCCGTCGATGCCGGGCATCTGCACGTCCATCAGGATCAGGTCGAAGCCCCGCGCCGCCGTGGTCACCCCGTCCAGCCCGTCCTCGGCGGTCTCGACGCTGGCGCCCAGCTGCTCGAGGATGCGGCGGGCGACCAGGCGGTTGGTGGCGTTGTCCTCGACCACGAGGATCTTCAGCCCCTGCAGCAGGCCGTCGGCCATCTCGGCCTCCGGCGCGCGGTCCTGGGCCGACGGGGCGGCGATGGTCAGCAGGAAGGTCGAGCCGACGCCCTCCCGCGAGGTGAACACCACCTCGCCACCCATCATCTGAGCCAGCCGCCGGGTGATGGCCAGGCCCAGGCCGGAACCGCCGAACCGGCGGGTGGTGCTGGCGTCGGCCTGCTGGAACCGCTCGAACAATCGCGCCTGGGCCTCGGCGGCGATGCCGACGCCGGTGTCGATCACCTCGAAGGCGACACGCGGCTCGCCGCCCTCGAGGCGACGGACCTTCAGGGTCACCGAGCCGGCCAGGGTGAACTTCACGGCGTTGCCGACCAGGTTGAACAGCGCCTGGCGCAGCCGGCTGGGATCGGTGAGGACCAGGCCGATGTCGGGCGCGTCGACGTTCAGCTCCAGTCCCTTGTGCTCGGCCTGGGCCCGCAGCAGCCGCGCCACGCCCATCGCCAGCTCGCAGGGATCGACGGCCTCCTGGGTCACGTCCAGCCGCCCGGCCTCGATCCGCGAGAAGTCGATCACGTCGTCCAGCAGGGTCGACAGCATGCGGCCGCAGGCCAGGGCCTCGCCCAGCAGGTGGTCGGCCTCGCCCGGCAGCTTCTCGCGCTTGAGCAGGTGCATGACCCCCAGCACCCCGTTCATCGGGGTGCGGATCTCGTGGCTCATATTGGCCAGGAACTGGGCCTTGGCGTCGTTGGCGGCCTGGGCGGCGCGCTCGGCCTCGACCAGGGCCAGCTCGGCCCGCTTCTTGTCGTCGATGTCGAGGATCAGGCCGAACGCCTTGCGGATGCGGCCGCTGGCGTCGGTGCGGACCTCGTGGAAGATCCGGATCCACTTGCCGTCGCCGTCCGGCGTCATCACGCGCACGTCGAAGGAGCGCCCCGCGGACTCGCGGTCCCCGTCGTCGGGGCGGCGGCGGGCCTCGGCGGCAGCGTAGACCGCCGCGACGTCGGCGGGGTGGATCATCGGCCACACGGCGCTGCGCACGTCGTCATAGGTGACCTTGCGGCCCAGGATGCGGTGGAACTCGGGCGAGCCCCAGAAGGCCTTGCCCGCATGGTCGATCTCGTAGACCCCGGCCTGGGCCGCGCCGAGCGCCACGCGCAGCCGGCGGGCGTTGGCCCGGGCCTCGCGCCGGGCCTCCGACAGGGCCGTGACGTCGTCCATGTAGGTGATGACGCCAGCGATCGCCCCGTCGGCGTCGCGCCAAGGACGGGCCTCCCAGCGCAGGGTGTGGCTGCGACCCAGTCCGTCGTGCAACTGGTCCTCGCGCCGCAGCACCGTCTGGCCGGTCAGGGCCCGCTCCACGGCCCGGACGAAACGCTTGCGCGACCCGGAGGTCAATTCGTGCAGGCTGCGGCCGATGATCCGGGCTTCGTTGGTCTGAAAGATCTCCAGGAACCGCGGACTGACCACCCGCAGGCGCAGGTCGCGATCATAGAGCGCCACGGCGAACGGGGCCTCCTCGACCAGCCGCCGGGCCTGGCGCTCGCCCCAGACCGCCGCGTCGCGGGTGCGGGCCACCTCGGTGACGTTCTGCGAGATCCCCTTCAGGGCGAACAGGCCGTCGGCGCGCGGCTCGGTGCGGAAGGTGGCGCGGTAGGTGAACCACTGGCCGCCGGCCCCGCGCAGGCGGTGCTCCACCGTGCCGCCCTCGCCCGTGCGCACGGCCCGCTCGAAGGCCTCGACCATGGTCTCGCGTTCGACGGGATCCAGGCGGTCGTAGAACTGCTCGGGACGGGCGATGATCTCGGGCCCCAAGCCCGTGTTCTCCAGCAGGTCGCGCGACCACTCGATGCGTCGCTCGTGCGGTTCGTAGCTCCACATGCCGATGCCGGCCGAGGAGGCCAGCAGTTCACGGGTCTGGCGGGCGGCGGCGATCTCGGCGCGGCGGGCCATGTCGGTGGTGACGTCCCGGAACGCGCCGACCATCTCGCCGTTCGGGCCCAGGCGCGACTGGCCTTCCAGCCAGATCCAGCCGCCGGCCTTGCAGGTCACCTTCAGCCGGTTGACGGCCTCGCCGGCGGCCCGGATCAGGGCGGCGGTCTCGATGAAGTCCTGGTGCGATTCCGGATGCACGAAGCGCAGGGCGGGCTGGCCGATCAGTTCCTGCCGGGTCCAGCCGGTCACCCGGGTCCAGGCGGCGTTGACCGTGGCGAACCGGCCGCGGGACACCACGGCGAACAGGTCATGCGAGTGGTCGAAGAACCATCGCGCGCTCTCGGCGTCGCTCAACCGTGCGGACTTCGGGGGCGAGGGCATCGCGGCTCCAGGGATTGGAAACCCGATGCTGAAGCTGAAGGGTAAACTTATGGTTGGCGCCGGCGATCATTGTTCGCTGACCGCGTGTCAGACCTCGGCCCACATCCGCAAAAGATTGTGATAGGTCCCGGTCAGCGACAGCACCGAAGGATCGGTGGCCCCCACCGCGCCCGACAGGCGCTGGATCGCCACGTCCATGTCCAGCAGCAGGGCCCGGCGGCCGTCGTCGCGCACCAGGCTCTGGATCCAGAAGAAGCTGGCCGTGCGCGCGCCGCGCGTCACCGGCGTCACATGGTGCAGGCTGGAAGCCGGATAGAGGATCGCCGCGCCCGCCGCCAGCTTGACCAGGTGGCTGCCATAGGCGTCCTCGACCACCAGTTCGCCGCCGTCATAGTCCTCGGGCGCGCTCAGGAAGACCGTGATCGACAGGTCGGTGCGCAGCGGCTGGCCGGTTGAGGGATCGCGGCGGATGGCGTTGTCGACATGGTCGGCGAAGCCCATGCCGACGCCGTAGCGGTTGAACAGCGGCGGCAGGATGGTGCGCGGCAGGGCGGCCGAGACGAACAAGGGGTTGGCCTGCAGGGCCTGAACGATGATCGCCCCGACCTCGCGGGCCGCCGCCCCGTCCTGCGGCAATTGCAGGTTGGTCTTGGCCATCGCCGCCTGGAAGCCCGAGGTGGCGTTGCCGTCGATCCACTCGGCCGCGTCGAGCACGGCCCGGCAATGGGCGACCTCGTCGGGTGTCAGGACGTCGGGGATCTGGATCATCATGGCCCGACTTCTAGAGCGCGGCAGCCAAAAGTGGAAGCCGGTTTTGGCGCCCGTCGCGCTCTAAACCTTTGAAATGCAGCCATTTATCCTTCGGATAGAGGGTTGGGCGGAGATATGGTCTCGCCCGGGAGGGGCCGCTCCCGGGCGAGGCTTGGACGTCGGTGCGATCAACTCCGGGGAGGAAGAGGATCAGTACTTGACGTTCAAGGTCAGGATCGCCTGCCGGCCGGGGGCCGGGTCGGCGTGGTGGACGCCGTTGGTCTTGGTGAAATAGCGCTCGTCGGTCAGGTTCTGGACGTTGAGCTGCACGTCCACCCGGTCGTTGACCGTGTAGCTGGCGAAGGCGTCGTAGCGCCAGTAGGACGGCAGGTAGACGCCGTTGGCGCCGCCGCCGGCCCCGCCCTGGTTACCGCCGAAGGTCTTGGAGACGTAGTAGGCGCCGCCGCCCAGCGACAGCGGCCGCGTCACCCGGTAGGTCGTGAACAGGCTGAAGGTGTTCTTGGGCGTGTTGGCCAGAGTGTCGCCCTGGTTGACGCCGTTATAGGCGCCGCGCACCAGTTCGCTGTCCATGTAGGTGTAGCCGCCGAAGGCCTGCCACTTGGGCGTGATGTTGCCCGACACGCCCAGTTCGACGCCCTTGACCTGGGTCTCGCCGACCTGCTGGTAGACGCCCGCGTCGACCTGGATCTGGGCGTTCTTGCGGGTGGTCTTGAACAGCGCCGCCGACAGGGCCAGGGCGTCGTTGAAGACGTTGACCTTGGCGCCGGCCTCGAAGCTTTCGCTGTCCTCGGGCTCGAGCACCTGGTTGGCCAGGTTGCCCGTGCCGTTGGTGCCGTTGCCGTTCTGGTCGCCGCCCGACACGCCCGGCGGGGTCGAGGCGGTGCCGTAGGAGACGTAGAGGCTGGAGCTCTCGGTCGGCTTGTAGACCAGGCCGGCCTGGTAGTTGGTGAAGCTCCACTCGGCCTTGCGATAGGTGATCGCGGTGACGGTGAACACGCCGCCGGCGTTGGTCGTGGTGTAGTCGTGGCCGAGGCTCTGGTAGTTGTCGTGGCGAACGCCGAGGTTCAGCAGCCACTTGTCGCCGAACTTCAGAGTGTCGAAGCCGTAGATCGCCGCCGTCTTGGCGATGTTGCGGTTGGCCGGGCCGCGATTGGTGATCCCGGTCCAGGGGTCGTCGGCGTTGGGGGCGAAGACGTTGGTGCAGTCGCCGGCGCCCAGGACCTCGCGCGTCGTCACCGCGCCGCTGGCCGCGTACTTGTAGGCGGCGGGGCAGGCCGAGCCCGAGGTCGTGAAGGTGGTGTAGGCGGCGTTGAGGTTCTTCTCGCGGCTCAGCTCCAGGCCGATGTCGAAGCTGTGCTCGATGGCGCCGGTCGTGGTCTTGCCGTGCAGGTCGGTGACCGCCGCGATCGTGGTGGTCGGGTTCCAGCGGGTCTTGGTCCCCCGCTTCATCCACCAGACGCCGTCGATCAACTGGGCCGGGCCGGCGTCGCCGGGGTTGGTCAGGATGTAGTCGTTCAGGGTCTTGGAATAGCGCAGCACCTGGCGGACGCCGAGGTTCTCGCTGATCTGGTGGTCGAACGACACCGTGGCGATGTCGGCCTTGGTCTTCTGGTAGTCGCGGGCCTTCAGGCCATAGAAGCTGTCGCGGTCGACCGGCAGGATGCCCGAGGCGTCGCGCGCCACGCCCGTCACCTTGGTGAACAGCGGCAGGCCGTAGTCGGGCATGTTGTCGCCGTCGAGGTGATAGTAGCTGGCCACCAGCTGGGTCGGGCCGTTCAGGCCGAAGGCGATCGACGGCGCGATCCCCCAGCGGTCGAAGTCCACCGCCTTGCGTCCGGGCGTGTTGCCCTGGGTGCCCAACAGGTTCAGGCGCACCGCGACGCTGTCGTTGAGCTTGTGGTTCAGGTCGACCGTGGCGCGGACATATTCGTCGGTGCCGACACCCACCGAGCCGGTGGCGAAGTCGTCGGCCTTGGGGGTCTTGGAGCTGAGATTGATGCTGCCGCCGCCCGAGCCGCGGCCGCTATAGGCGCTGTCGGGCCCCTTCACGACCTCGACCTGTTCGAGGTTGAACACCTCGCGCGTCTGGCCGCCGCTGTCGCGGACGCCGTCGACGAAGACGTTGTTGCCCGAGGCCTGGCCCCGGATGAACGGACGGTCGGCCAGGGGCTGGCCGCCCTCCCCCGCCCCGAAGGTGATGCCCGGCGAGGTGCGCAGGATGTCCTGCAGCGAGGTGGCGGCGGTCTGGCGGATGATCCGCTCGGGGATCACGGTGATGGCCTTGGGGGTGTCGACCAGCGAGGCGGTCAGCTTGGGCGACTGGACCTCGGCGACCGCGCGCTTGCCGTCGACCTTGACGCCCGACACCTCGGTGGCGCTGTCGGCGGGGCCGGCCGTGGCCACGGGCGCGTCGGCGTCGGGGGCTGCGGCGGTCGCCAGGGCGGGGACCAGGGTCAGGCCGGCCAGGCCGGCGACGGCGGCGGCGCCCAGGGCGTTGCGGGCCTGGCTGCGGACGCCGGCGACTGTCGGCTTGGAAGTCTTCTGCATGTCTGAAACCCCAGCGGACCGTCGGGAGAGCGCGGCCCTTGTTCGCAATTGCGAGGCGTTCTTATCTGGAGCGTTGCCGCAATGCAATGATAATCATTCTCAGAAATATCGGCGCGATTGGAACCCACCCTCGAGGATCTGTCGCCGGGACCAGGAAAGCGGGTTCAACCTTGGCCGCGGACCGGTGTACACAGCCCCGTTCGTTCGAGGAGCCTGCCCATGCCCGAAGCCAAGACCTGGATCGCCTTCTGCCTGGTCTGCCTGGGCATGGCCCTGACCCCGGGGCCGAACATGCTCTATCTGGTCAGCCGCTCGATCAGCCAGGGCCGCTGGGCCGGGATCGTGTCGCTGGCCGGCACGGCCGCCGGCTTCGTGGTCTATCTGGTCTGCGCGGCCCTGGGCATCACCGCCCTGCTGATGGCCGCCCCGATCGCCTACGACATCCTGCGGTTCACGGGCGCCCTCTACCTGGCCTGGCTGGCCTGGCAGGCGATCCGGCCGGGCGGCGCCTCGCCGTTCCAGGTGCGCGAGCTGCCCAAGGACAGCCCCGCCAGGCTGATCAGCATGGGCTTCCTGACCAACCTGCTGAACCCCAAGGCGGCGATGCTGTACCTGTCGCTGCTGCCGCAGTTCATCGACCCGCACCGGGGCGCGGTCCTCGGCCAGTCCCTGGCGCTGGGCGGCAGCCAGATCGCCATCAGCCTGACGGTGAACGGCTGCATCTGTCTGGCCGCCGGCACGATCGCCAGCTTCCTGGCCACCCGTCCCAGCTTCGCCCTGGTGCAGCGCTGGCTGATGGCCTCGGTGCTGGGCGGCCTGGCGGTGCGGATGGCGACCGAGGCGCGGCGGTAGCCGACTTGGCCGAAGTGGACTCCGCGCGTAAATGACAAGCTCGGCTTGGGTCCCGGCTTTCGGCGGGACGAGCGGATGCGAGGTTGGCATGGCGTCGTCGAAGATCACCGCAGTCGTGGCCGCCCTCGCGGCCCTGGCCCTGGCCGGCGCCGCCCAGGCGTCCAACCTCAAGGCCTGCGCGGTCCCGCCCAGCGTGATCCCGGCCCCGGCCGAGGTCCCGCCCGCCGACCAGATCCACACCGAGGTGCCGACCGCCGCCTACCTGCTGGCCCTGTTCTGGTCGCCGGAGGCCTGCCGGGCGGGCATCCCGGAGTCGGACAAGACGATCCAGTGCCGGAACAACAATTTCGGCTTCACGGTGCACGGCCTGTGGCCGAACGGGCCGGACAAGGTCCACCCGCGCTACTGCAAGCCCAGCCCGCCGATCAGCGCCGCCACGGTGCTGGCCAATCTGTGCATGACCCCCTCGCCCTGGCTGCTGCAGCACGAATGGCAGGCGCACGGCACCTGCCAGTGGGACTCGCCCGAGGCCTATTTCAAGAAGGCCCGCGAGGTGCGCGAACACCTGAACGTGCCGGACCTGAAGCCCGGCCCGAACGGGACCATGACGGCCGGCGAGGTGCGGGCCGCCTTCCTCAAGCGCAACCGGGGCATGGCGGCCGACGGGCTGAACGTGCGGGTCAACAAGGACAACCGTCTGACCGAGGTCTGGGTCTGCATGGACCTGAAGTTCAAGCCGGCGGCCTGCCGGGGCGGCAACGGCACGCCGGATCCCGTGACGATCCGGGTGACGCCGAAGGGGTAGAGCGCGCCTCCCAATCACCGTCATCCGGGCCTTGCGCCCGGGACCCCTCTGTCCGCCGCAGGTGCGGGAGAGTGGCGCGCCAGCGCGCCATTGCACTTCACGCGCGAGTTGAACCAGGGGTCCCGGGCACAAGTGTTCAGTCCGGGGACATGCCTGACGGGTGTTCGGGGACATAGCTGACACATCATCATTGGCGGACTGGCTCGAAGGGAGGGCGGTCCATGCCTTGGCGGG
>Ga0209257_1001836_pt1 | contig 23166 bp, 15 predicted proteins | sample AraplaCvi_mCL_r2_FD_184277 | JGI IMG/M metagenome (GOLD analysis project Ga0209257, IMG submission 184277) | Arabidopsis root microbial communities from North Carolina, USA - plate scrape MF_Cvi_mCL_r2 (SPAdes) (version 2) | ecosystem: Host-associated > Plants > Roots > Endosphere | place: USA...
CGCGACGTCGATCTCGACGATCTGCAGGGGCTGCCCAGCGGCGAAGGCGACGGCGGCACGGGATTTCATGGCGATTCCTTGGATGACGTGGGGATGGAAAGTCGGTGCGTTACTTCAGGTACGAGCGGACCAGGCCGGCCAGCTCGGCCACGCGCGCGTCGCGTTGTTCGGCCGACGTCGCGGCCTGGCCGAACTCCTCGCGGATGTGCGCTTCCAGCACTTCGGACATGAGTCCGTTCACCGCGCCGCGGATGGCGGCGATCTGCTGGAGCACGGCGCCGCAGTCGGCCCCGGCGTCGAGCGCGCGTTCCAGCGCGTCGGCCTGGCCCTTGATGCGGCGGATGCGGGCCTGGACGCGCTTCTTTTCTTCGGGGGAATGCGGCACGAAGGCGGCCCGGACGGGTACTGGGGTGGAGTATATACAAAACGCGGTTCGAACCCACGACGCAAAAAAAACGGGAGCCTGCTGGCTCCCGTTTTCGGGTGCTGCCTCCGCGCGATCGTCAGGGCATCTGCGCCGTGGCCGATGTCGGCGGGAACTGCGCGAAGATGCGATCGACGCTGACCTGCATCGCGTTGGTCTGGGCGATCGGCGAATCGGGCACGGTGCCCATCGCGATACCGCGCCACAGCGGCCGCTGCGTCTGCGCGTCGAACATGTCGAGCACGATCGTGCCGTAGGTGTAATCGCGCACGGTGGTGGAGGTGTTCCAGCCACCCCACGCGCCCCAGCCCGGGCCCCAGCAGCAACCGCCCCAGCCCCAGCCGCCCCACATCGGGGCGTTGTTCCAGGTGTCGATGCGCATGCGGCGCTCGGTGACGATGGTGCCGCTCAGGGTGACCTGCGCGTTGGTCGACTGGGTCCAGCCGCGTTCGCGCAGCTTGGCGTCGACGGCGGCGACCAGGCGCTGCGACTGCAACGGCGAGAAGCCTTCCGGCCGCTGCGTCCAGCGATAGGTCTGGTACTGGCCGAAGTTCACGCCCGGGTCGTAGTCGGTGAACACGGCCGGCGTGGTCGCGCAGCCCGCGAGCAGGGCGATGGTGATGAGGACGGGTGCGAAGCGTTTCATGGCCGACTCCCACAAGTGACGGCGATTCGAGAATACGCCCGCGCGGGGGCGCAACGCGTGAAGCGTAATCGTTCTTGCTGAATCGTTCAGGGATGGAGAACGGGAACCTGCGCGGCGCCGGGCCGTGTAGCCCGGGTAAGCAAAGCGCACCCGGGGATGCGCGTCGGTTCGAGGTGATCCGTCGGCGAAGGCGTCCACGCTGGATGGGTTGAGCGCAGCGAAACCCATGGAGCCGCCCGGTGCAGGGCTGCCGCGAAGATCAGGATGGGTTCCAGCTTTCGCTGGAATGACGTTGGAGCGGGAGTGCCCAGCCGCTGCGGGCCTGGGTCCCGGCCTTCGCCGGGATGACGGATCTCGGGACTTTCTGGCTTTCGGGAAGCACGCTGCGCCAACGAGCCGCGCGAAGCGCGGCTCATCCGGTGTTCTGTATCCCCGCCGAAATCCCGTTAACCGTCGCCACCAGCGCCTGGTACAGCGCCCCATCCGGCCGATCCTGCGCGCGCCAGCGTGCCAGCAGGTCGACCTGCAGCAGGCTGATCGGGTCGACGTACGGGTTGCGCAGGCGGATCGACTGCCGCAGGCGGTAATCGCCGGCCAGCAGTTCGTCGCTGCCCTTGATCGCCAGCACAGCAGCGCGCGTCCGCTCGAACTCTTCGGCGATGCCCGGATGGAAGCGCTCGTGCAGCTCGCCCGCCAGCAGCGAATAGCGCTCGAAGATGCCCGGATCCGACTTGGCCAGCATCATTTCCAGGTCGTCGATGAGCGTGCCGAAGAACGGCCAGTCGCGCGCCATCTCGCTGAGCGTGTCGCGGCCATGCGCATCGAGCGCGCGCTGCAACGCGGTGCCGACGCCGTACCACGCCGTAAGTCCCGCGCGGTTCTGCGACCACGCGAACACCCATGGAATCGCGCGCAGCGAACCGACATCGCCCGTGCCCGCACGCTTGCTCGGGCGCGAGCCGATGCGCAGCCGTTCGATCACGTCGATCGGCGTCGCGGCGCGGAAGTACGCCGGGAACTCCGGGTTCTCATGCACCAGCGCGCGGTAGTGCGAACGTGCATCGCGGGCGAGTTCGCCGGCGATCTCGCGCCAACGGTCCTCGCGCGCTTCCGGTGCGCGCGGCCGCAGCGTCGCGCGCAGCACGGCGCCGGTGGCCTGTTCGAGGTTGCGCAGCGCGATCGCGCGGATGCCGTACTTGCGATGGATCACCTCGCCCTGTTCGGTCAGGCGCAGGTAGCCGTCGACCGAACCGCGCGGTGCGGCGATCACCGCGCGTTCGGTCTTTCCGCCGCCGCGACTGATCGAACCGCCGCGGCCGTGGAAGAACGCGATCCGCACGCCGCTTTCGCGCGCCAGTTCCGTCAGCGCGATCTGCGTGCGCTGCAAGGCCCAGCGCGAGGCGAGCATTCCACCGTCCTTCGCGCTGTCCGAATACCCGAGCATGACCACCTGTCGATTGCCGCGTGCAGCCAGGTGCGCGCGGTACACCGGATCGGCGAACAGCGCGCGCAGCGTGTCGCTGGCGGCATCGAGGTCGTCGACGGTTTCGAACAGCGGCGCGACATCCAGCGGCACGCGGCCATCGCCATCGACGCAGTTGGCCACACGCGCAAGCGCGAGCACGGCGAGCGCATCGGCCGCGCTGCGGCTCATGCTGACGATGTACGGTCCGAATGCGTGCGCGCCATAACGCGGACGCAGTCGCGCGACGGCGCGGAAAACATCCAGCGTGGGCCGCGCGGTGCCGTTGCCGACGCCGCGCACGGGTTCGCTTCCATCGAGCAGACGGTGCAGCCTCCCGGCGCGTTCCTCGCGCGAATGGGTTTCCCACTGCGCGTCGCCCAGCACTTCGGCGAGCGCCGCGTCGTGCGTCGACGAATCCTGGCGCAGGTCCAGGCTCGCCAGATGGAAACCGAAACATTCGACTCGGCGACGCAGACGCCGCACCGCGTGGCCACCCGCGTGTTCGCCCTGGTGCGTGCGCAGGCTGTCCTCGATCATGCGGATGTCGGCCAGGAACGCCGCCGCATCCGGATAACCGTTGACGTGGTCCTCCGCTGTCGCGCGCAACCTTGCGGCGATCAGCGCCAGCAGGTTGCGATACGGCATGTCCGCATGGCGCGGCTTCAGCGCGGCGGCGGCCTTGGGCAGCAGGTACCGGTATTCCTCGATGCGCGCCGACACCGCATCGGCCACGCCCACGCGCTCCAGCGACTGGCTCAGCAGTTCGCCCAGCGCGGCGACTTCCTGCCGGTACGCGCGCAGCACCAGCGAACGCTGGCCGGCAAGCGTCGCGGCGATGGTGTCGGCGCCGACGTTCGGATTGCCGTCCATGTCGCCGCCAACCCAGGTGCCGAAGCCGACGACGGTCGGCATCGACACGTGTTCGCCCCAGGTTTCGCGCAGCGCGTCCTCGAACAGTTCGTAGAACACGGGCAGCACGCGATACAGCACGTCGGACAGATAGAAGCCGACATGTTCGAACTCGTCGGCGACGCTGGGCTTCACCGGCGGCGTTTCGGCCGTCTGCCAGCTCGCGGTGAGCGCCAGCCGCATGCGCTCAAGATCCGCGCGGTGTTCGTACGGCGTGCGCGTGCGGTCGATATCGTCGATGAGACAGGTGACGATCTGCCTCTCTTTCTCCAGCAACGCGCGGCGCACGGCTTCGGTCGGGTGTGCGGTGAACACCGGCTCGATGCGCAACCGCTGCAGCAAGGCGACCACTTCCTCCAGGCTCACGCCCTGCGCGGCCAGCGTGGCGAGCACGTCGCGCAGCCCGCCGGGCTGGCGGCTCGCGCCCTGGCGTTCGTAATCGCGGCGACGGCGGATGCGATGCACGCGCTCGGCGACGTTCACCGCCTGGAAGTAGGTGGCGAAGGCGCGGACCAGGTCGCCCGCGCGTTCGAGTTCGACACCACCCAGCGCCTGAGCGAGCTCCGACACCGGCGCGTTGGATTCGCGACGGCGGATCGCCGCGCGGCGCAGGCTCTCCACTTCGGCGAGGAACTGCGGTCCGCGCTGTTCGGCGAGGATGTCGCCGACCAGCGCGCCGACGGTTTTCACGTCCTCGCGCAGCAGGGCGTCGTGCGGTGCGAAATCGACGACGCGGAGGGGATCGTTGGCGGACTCGGCGGGCGCGGGTTGTCGGGTCATCCGCCGAGCCTACCGCACTGCAACATACGGCGGCGCAACGGTTGCGGCTGCAACGGTTCGGCTGACCTTCGTCACGGGCTTTGCACGTTGTCCTTCCTGATGCCCCCAGCGCAGGAGTGCGCCATGACGCCGCGGTTCCGACTGATCAGTCTCGCCCTCGCCTGCCTGGCCCTGACCGCCTGCCCGACCGCGCCAAAGGAAGAGGCCGCGCAGCAGAGCAACGTGCCGCCGCTGTTCGACACCTTCGGCGAACTGCATCGCGACATCGCATCGAAAGTCCCCGAGGCGCAGCGTTACTTCGACCAGGGCCTGCGCATGGCCTACGGCTTCAACCACGAAGCGGCCGGCCGCGCCTTCGCCGAGGCCGAACGGCTGGATCCCAAGTGCGCGATGTGCGCCTGGGGGCAGGCGCTGGTATTGGGGCCGAACATCAACCTGCCGATGTCGCCGGACCTGGCGGCGGACGCGACCACGCTTGCATTGCGCGCGCAGCAGTTGTCGAAGAACGCCACGCCGGCCGACCGGGCGTTGATCGCCGCGCTGGTCAAGCGCTACCAGACGCCCGCGCCGGCCGATCGCGCGCCGCTGGACAGGGACTACGCGAACGCGATGGCGCAGGCGCACAAGCAGTTCCCCGACGACGACGACATCGCCACGCTCTACGCCGAGTCGCTGATGGACCTGACGCCATGGGCGTACTGGAACGCGCAGGGCCAGCCGACCGAGTACACGCCGGCGCTGCTGGCGACGCTGGAAGGCGTGCTCAAGCGAAATCCCCGCCACATCGGCGCGGCGCATTACTACATCCATGCGGTCGAAGCCTCGAACGAGCCCGAACGCGCCGAGCCGTACGCCGACCGCCTCGCGGCGCTCGCACCCGGCTCGGGCCATCTGGTGCACATGCCCGCACACGTCTACATCCGTGTGGGTCGTTATCACGACGCGACGCTGAGCAACCTCGCCGCGAGCACCGCCGACAAGGCGTTCCTCGCCGTGTGCCGCGGCAGCAATGGCGCGTACCCGCTGGGCTATGTTCCGCACAACTGGCACTTCGCGGCGATGACCGCGGCGCTGCACGGCTCGCGCACGCTGGCGATAGAAGCCGCCGACCAGACCGCGAAGCGCGTCGACATGCAGCAGCTCGACGCGATGCCCTTCATGCAGCAGTTCTTCGTCGCGCCGCTGTTCGCGCGCGTGCGTTTCGGCGAATGGCAGCAGATCCTCGCCGACGACGCGCCGCCGTCGCAGGTCCCGTTCCCGAAGGCGATCTGGCACTTCGCGCGCGGCATGGCGCTGGTGCGGACCGACAAGGCGTCGGCTGCGAAGAAGGAACTGAAGGCGCTGCAGGCCATCGCGTCCGACCCGGCGATGGAGAAGGTGGTGCTGTTCGACATCAACCGAGCCGACCGCGTGCTCGACGTCGCCCAGCACATGCTGGCCGGCGAGATCGCGCTGGCGACGAAGCAGTCCAAAGCGGGCATCGCCTCGTTGCAGAAGGCTGTCGCCGCCGAGGACCTGCTCAACTACAACGAGCCGCCGGACTGGCCGCTGCCGGTGCGGCCGTTCCTGGGCGCGGCGCTGCTCGACGCCGGGCGCGCGAAGGAAGCGGTCGCGGTGTACGAGGCGGACCTCAAGCGCTTCCCCGACAACGGCTGGTCGCTGTACGGGCTGGCGCAGGCGCAGCGCAAGCTCAAGCTCAAGGACGCCGCGGTGGAAACAGAACGACGGCAGGCTGCGGCGTGGCAATGGGCGGACGTGAAGCTGGTGGCGTCGCGGTTCTGAAGAAGGCCCGTTACCCGGGCTACAAAATCGCACGTCATTCCGCGAAACTCTCCCCACTCTGGGGGGAGCAACGGACATGCCCGTTCTTGGTTTGCACGTCGTCATCGCGCTGTGCTTCGCGGTCCATGCCGTGCGCAGCGGACAGGATCGTTACTGGCTTTTCGTTCTTTTCGCCTTCCCGCTGCTGGGCAGCGTCGTATACGGCGTCGCGATCTGGCTGCCGGAATGGCGCCACAGCCATACCGGCCGCCAGGTCGTGCGCGGCGTGCAGCGCCGGCTGGATCCCACGCGCGAACTTCGCGCGGCGCAGGATGCGTTCGAAACGGCAGCCACCGTCGACCACCGCGTGCGCCTGGCCGATGCGCTGATCGAAGCCGGCCGCGCCGACGAAGCCCTCACGCATTACGAAGCCACGCTTCGCGGCGTGTATGCGGACGATGCGGAACTGCATGTGCGCGTGGCGCGCGCCGAACTCGAAGCCGGGCAACCCCAGGCCGCGCGCCAGCGCCTGGACGACCTCATCGCCCGCAAGCCCGATTTCCGCTCGCCCGCTGGCCACCTGCTGTACGCCCGCGCGCTTGCGGCCGAAGGCAATCGCCCGAAGGCGCGCGAGGAGTTCGACGCGCTGGTCGGCTATTTCAGCGGCTTCGAAGCGCAGGCGCATTACGCCGAAGTGCTGGCCGGCTGGGGCGAAGTCGATGCGGCCGTGCGCCTGCGCGACGAGGCACTGAAGAAGGCCAAGCGTCTTCCCGCCTACGCGCGGCGCATGAACCGCGAGTGGTTGCAGCGGCTGGGACGCATCGGCGCGCGTTGAAGCGAACGCTCCGCGGGCGTTTGCCTCACCACACCCCGTCGTCTTCGTCGTCGCGCGGCGGACGCTTCCCGCCCGTCGGCGGCGCGAAGCCCTTGGCGCTCATGCACTGGTCGAACTTCGCCCGGTCCGGACGCTTCTTCTGCTTCGACGACCCTTCGCCTGGCGGCCGTTCGCCCGGTGCCGGCGGCGGCGGCAGGCCCTGTTCGGCGGCGCAGGCGGAGAGCGCTTCGCGGAAGGCGTCGGTGTCCACCGGCGGGCGGTCGGCGGCTTGCGCCAGCGCGACCAGGCCGAAGGACGCGAATGCCAGCGCGGCGCGCAGGCGGAGTCGGCTGAAAAGGTCCTGGTGCATCGGAACTCCACTGGAAAGTAGGGGGATCGATCTTTCGCAGGACGGCGGCGCCCGCCTGCGCGGGAAGAGGTCGCCGGCGGGACGCCGCCCTGCCTTTGCCCCGGCCTTCCGCATGGAGGGCATGCACGATGGACGCCGGGGCGTGGCGGACACTGCGGCGCGCGTGTTGCCGGCGATTGCCGCGGCGTGTCGCACGCGCCATGACGCAGCGCGCGTTCATCGGCGGTTTCGGCGGTCTGGCGCTGCAGGCGGTTCGATGAGCCCGCGAAATGTGCACGAAGTCGCTGTTCAGGCTCCAGGACCGCCCGGTTTGTGTCAGCGCTGACACAAACCGGCAACGGCGGACAACATGGGGTGGGCAGGATCGATGGCGAGTCGTGGACCCATGTGTCCCGTTGCCGCCATCGGAGATCCCCCGATGGCGGCATTTTTCTGTCCGATGCGCGGCGTGCCGCGATCAGGACAAGGGCACGTGCTCTGCCTACACTGAAAAAACGTCCTTCCGTCCGTGGTGGCATGGATCTGCAGTCGCTTTTACTGGTCGTCGACGACGACCCCGACCTCCGCCGGCTCATCTCCGGCTTCCTGACCGAACACGGCTACCGCGTGGAAACGGCCGAAGACGCCGTGCAGATGCGCCGCGTGCTCGACGAACAACGCCCGGACCTGGTGATCCTGGACGTGATGATGCCCGGCGAGGACGGCCTCAGCGCCGCGCGCAGGCTCACGTCCGAACGCGGGCCCGCGTTGATCATGCTCAGCGCGCTGGGCACCGATACCGACCGCATCATCGGCCTGGAAATCGGCGCCGACGATTACCTCGCCAAGCCCTGCAACCCTCGCGAACTGCTCGCCCGCGTGCGCGCCGTGCTGCGGCGCCGGCAGCTCGCGGCCGATGCCGCCAGCGGCCACATGTACGAATTCGCCGGCTGGCACCTGGACGTGATCCGCCGCGCGCTGCGCGATCCGGGCGGCACGTACATCAACCTGTCCGACGGCGAGTTCTCGCTGCTGCGCACCTTCGTCGAACATCCGCAGCGCGTGCTCAGCCGCGACCAGCTGCTGGACTGCGCGCGCGGTCGCGACAGCGAAGTGTTCGATCGCGCCATCGACAGCCAGATCAGCCGCCTGCGCCGCAAGATCAACGAGCGCGGCCACACCGAACTGATCCGCACCGTGCGCAACGAAGGCTACATGCTGCTGCCGACGGTCACGCGCCTGTGAGTACGTCGCAATGAACACCCGCGGCCTGCCGATCTTCGCGCGCACGTTCCTGTTGCTGCTGGCAGCGTTGGCGGTGGCCTACGGCATCGGCATCGCGCTGCTCGCGTTGCGAGAACCGCCACCGGCGGTGCGGTTGTCGGAAGTGGTCGCGCTGTTGTCCACGCGCATGCCGTCGGGCAATCCGCTGCTTTCGGTGAGCGAATCGGACGAACCGCCGCAGCCCGAACACGGTTTCCTCAGCCCGCCACCGCTGCGCACGCTGCTGGCGCAATGGCTGGACGTGCCCGAGGACCGCGTGCGCTTCTTCGTCGCCGGCCCGAACATGCTGCCGCCGTTCCGCCGGATCGTCGTGGCACCCGGACCTCCGCTGGCGCGCGCCGATGCGATGGGGCCGATGGCGCCAATCGATTTCCTCGTGCCGCCCGCTTCCGCGCAGGCGCCACCGCCCGACCTTTCACAGCCCGACCCTGCGCGTGGCGAACAGCGCCAGGCGGTGCGTGTAGGCGAACCACAGCGCGTGGGCGGGCCGATGATCGTGCACGACCGCGGCTGGCGCGCCGATTCGCACCTGCCGTTCGCCTTCGTCGCCGCGCTGCGCCAGCCCGACGGACGCTGGCGCCGTGTCGAGCGCGTGGACCACGGCGGCATCGGCCGCGCGTTCGCGCTGATGTTCGCGATGGGCCTGATCGCGCTGCTGCCGCTGGCATGGTGGTTCTCCAGCGCGCTGGCCGGGCCGATCAGCCGATTCGCCGCGGCCGCCGACCACATGGGCCAGGACGCGCACGCGCGCCCCGTTCCGCTGGAAGGCCCGGCGGAAATCCAGCGCGCGGCGGCATCGTTCAACGCGATGCAGGCGCGCATCAACCGCCTCGTGCGCGAACGCACGCAGATGGTGGCGGCCATCGCGCACGACCTGCGCACGCCGCTGGCGCGATTGTCGTTCCGCCTCGACGGGCTGCCGGCCGATGCGCGCGAGAAGGCGACGGCGGATATCGCCGAGATGTCGCAGATGATCGAGGCGGCGCTGGAATTCATCCGCGAGCAGCACCACACCGGCGCGCGCGAGCGGCTGGACCTGCGGCTGCTGGTGGAAAGCGTCGTCGACGAACAGGCCGACGTCGGGCATGCGGTGGCGCTGGCTCCGGGCTCGGCGGCGCCGTTGCGTGGCGATCCGCTCGCGTTGCGGCGCATGGTCGGCAACCTGGTCGACAACGCGATCAAGTACGGGCGATGCGCGCGGTTGTCGTTGAGTTCGGATGCCGACGGCTATTGCCTGCACATCGACGACGACGGTCCGGGTGTCGACATGGCGCGGAGCGAGCAGCTGTTCATGCCGTTCGTGCGCGGGGAGAGCTCGCGCAATCGCGAAACGGGCGGCATCGGACTCGGGTTGGCGACCGCGCGCGGCGTCGTGCTTGCGCACGGTGGCGACATTCGCCTGACCAATCGCGATGAAGGCGGGTTGCGCGTCATCGTGACGCTGCCGCATGAGGCGGGGTAAGGGGCGGTTGCTTCCAACGCGCCGTAGCATGGGTTTCGCCGCGCGAAACCCATCGCCCCCATCGGCATTCGTACGCGCCTTACGCCAGTACGCGATCTAGTACGCGAATTCCCGGAACACGCGATCGATATCGCCCTGCCACGCCCCGTGGTACAGATCGAGCTTGCGCTCCGCCGGCGTGATGCCCGCCTCGGCGAATTCCATCATCGGCTCCAGGAACACCGACTCGTCCGCACCATTCGCGTTCGAACGCGCACGACGACGCAGCCCATGCGCGGAAATCTCCAGCGCACGACGCGCAAGATCCAGCACCGTCCCATCGCGGAACGGCAGCTTCAGCGCCTGCTTCGGCGTACCGTCGCGCAGTGCGTGGCGCTCGGCCAGCGTGAAGTCCTTCACCAGGTCCCACGCCGCATCCAGCGCGGTGTCGTCGTACAGCAGCCCGACCCAGAACGCCGGCAGCGCGCAGATGCGGTTCCACGGGCCGGAGTCCGCGCCGCGCATCTCCAGGTATTTCTTCAGGCGAACCTCGGGAAACGCGGTCGTGCTGTGGTCGGCCCAGTCGCGCAGCACCGGACGATGGCCCGGATACGCCGGAAGCTTGCCGTCGAGGTAGGCGCGGAACGACTGGCCCGATGCGTCGATGTACTTGCCGTCGCGATAGACGAAGTACATCGGCACGTCGAGCAGGTAATCGACGTAACGCTCGTAGCCGAAACCATCCTCGAACACGAAGTCGAGCAGGCCGGTGCGGTCGGCGTCGGTGTCGGTCCAGATGTGCGAGCGGTAGCTGAGGTAGCCGTTCGGCTTTCCTTCCAGGAACGGCGAATCGGCGAACAGCGCCGTGGCGATCGGCTGCAAGGCCAGCGACACGCGGAACTTCTTCACCATGTCGGCTTCCGAGCCGACGTCGAGGTTGACCTGCACCGTGCAGGTGCGCGTCATCATGTCCAGGCCGAGCGAACCGACCTTGGGCATGTACTCGCGCATGATCTTGTAGCGGCCCTTGGGCATCCACGGCATCTCGTCGCGGCGCCACTTGGGCTGGAAGCCCATGCCGAGGAAACCCAGCCCCATCGGCTCGGCGACGGTGCGCACTTCGCGCAGGTGGCTGTTGGTTTCCGAACACGTCTGGTGCAGGTTCTCCAGCGGCGCACCGGACAGTTCCAGCTGGCCCGCCGGTTCCAGCGACACCGATGCCGAATCGCGGGTCAGCGCGATGACGCGGTCGTGCTCGGTCACCGGCGCCCAGCCGAAGCGGGTCAGCCCCTTGAGCAGGGCCTCGATGCCGCGGTCGCCGTCGAAGGTCGGCGGGCGCAGGTCGTCGGTGCGGAAGCCGAACTTCTCGTGCTCGGTGCCGATGCGCCAGTCCTCGCGCGCACGGATGCCGGAGCTGAGGAACTCGACGAGCTGGGCCCGGGACTCGATGGGTACATCCTTGACCTGGCTGGGACCTGACACACGCACCTCGTTGGAAGAAACCCCACACGGACGACGGCGCCGGGGCGCTTCGCGATGTGCAGGTGAGCACGGCAGTGTAGCGAGGCGGCGTGAACGGACCTATCGCCGGCCGTGCAACGCAGTAATCCGGCGGCATCGCCCAATCGCAGGTTCCCGCATCGCCCCCACGCACCCGCGCACCGCCATGCCGCACTGCGGCAAGCCTTTGCGTACAAGGGCTTACATACTGCAGGCATGTCGCAAGTGCACTATCTGGGCCGCAGCAAGAAGACCAAGATCACCTCGCTGGACATCGCCCATCGCGCGGGCGTGTCGCAGGCGACTGTTTCGCGTGTGCTGCGTGGCAGCCCGCTGGTCAACGCCGAGACGCGCCGCCGTGTCGAGGACGCGGTGCGCGAACTCAACTACAAGGTCGACCGCCACGCCTCCAGCCTGCGCACGCAGCGTTCGGGCACGCTGGCGCTGCTGCTGTTCGAAGACCCCACGCCCGACGAGTCGCACATCAACCCGTTCTTCCTGTCGATGGTCGGCTCGATCACGCGCGCCTGCGCCCGCGAGGGGCAGGACCTGCTGATCTCGTTCCAGCAGCTGTCCGACGACTGGCACGCCGATTACGAGGACAGCATGAAGGCCGACGGCCTGATCCTGCTGGGCTACGGCGATTACCTGGCCTACCAGGGCAAGCTGGAAAAGCTCGTCGCGCAGGGCACGCGATTCGTCCGCTGGGGCGCGGTGCTGCACGACCAGCCGGGCCTGTCGATCGGCTGCGACAACTTCAACGGCGGGCGCATCGCCGGCGAGCACCTGGTCGGCCTGGGCCGTCGCCGCATCGCCTTCCTCGGCGGCGCGTCGAGCCATTGCCCGGAATTCTTCGACCGCTTCCGCGGCTGCGACGCCGCGCTGCGCGAAGTCGGCGGCGCGATGGAGGCCATCCTCCAGGTCGATGCCGAAAGCTCCGAGGAAGACGGCTACGCCGCGGCAGGCGAATTGCTGGCGCGTGGCGGCGCCTTCGATGCCGTGTTCGCCGCGAGCGACCTGATCGCCGTCGGCGCGATGCGCGCGCTGGCCGACGCCGGCCTGCGCGTGCCCGAAGACATCGCCGTGGTCGGCTTCGACGACCTCCCGATGGCGCGCTTCACCAGCCCGCCGCTGACGACCGTCTTCCAGGACACCAAGCGCGCGGGCGAGCTGCTGGTGGAAACCCTGCTGCGGCAGATCGCGGGCGAGCAGACGCAGAGCATCACGCTGTCGGCCTCGCTGGTGGTACGCAAGTCCAGCGGCGCCTGAGGCGCCGCCACGAACCGCGACGTTACTCCGGCCGCTTCACCGCCATCAGCTTGTCCAGCTCCGCGCGCAGCTGCGGCTGCGTCACCGGCGCGTCGAGCAGGAATACTTCGACCCCGTGCGCGGGCACGGTCGCCTTGAGCGAGCCGCGCACCTTCGTCTCGCCACCGGCGATCGCCGCGCGCCACGTGCCCGGCTGCATCCACTGCCTCACGTCGAACTTCGCCGGTACATCGCCTTTGTTGAGCAGCACGAGTGCGATCTGCGACACGCCTTCGTGCTGGATGACGCGATAGAACGCCGCACGGTCGCCCTTCAGTTCGACGTTCAACTGCAAGCCCTGCTGCAACGCGGGCGAGGCCGCGCGCACGTGCGCGATGCGCGAGAGGTTGCGGTAGATCGCATGCGACGGCGCCGACGCGATGCGCTGCGCACCGAAGTAATTGCGGTTGCCGTCGTGCTCCGGCTTTCCGCGCATGAAGCCGATTTCCGAACCGTAGTACACGACCGGAATGCCGCGCGCGGTGAACAGCCAGTTGTGCGCGTCGATGAAACCCTCATCGCTCGCGTCCAGCCGCGCCATGTCGTGGTTGTCGTAGAACGTCGCAAGCTCGTACGGATTCGCGTACGGTCCGCCGTCGAGGAACAGCCGGTCGGACAGCACCTCGAAGCCCGCGCGTTCGTGGCCGAACGCCTTCTCCAGCCCCTGTTTCAACGGGAAATCCAGCACGCTGACGTTCGCGTTCTTCGCCCAGGTGTGTTCGGCGATCTTGTTGGCGTCGTACTCGAACGCTTCGCCGAACATGAACATGCCCGGCTTCTCGCGACGCATGCGCGCGACGAACTCATGCCAGAACGGATGCGGCAACCAGCCGATGGTGTCGATGCGGAACGCATCGGCACCCTGCCCGATCCACTGTGCGTATGCACCGGCGAGGTAATCCATCACGTCCGGATTGTTCTCGTTGAAATCCGACAATTCCGCCAACCCGCCCGAGGTGTTGTAGAAGCGGTCCAGCGGATTGTTCTTCGGATCGAGCTTCGCCGGCGGCAGGTTCTGGTGATCGGCGACCAGCTTGCCGTCGCGATCGAACACCTGGCCGAACTTCGGCTGCTGCTTCGGCATCGTGTACGACGGCGAGCCGTGGTTGCCGACGATGTCGAGCACCAGCTTCATGTCCTGGCCGTGCACCGCATCGGCCAGACCCCTGAAATCCAGGCCTTTGCTCGGCAGGTGTTCGTCGAGCTGGTAGAAGTTCACGCCCCAGTAGCCGTGATAACCCGTCTTTCCGCCATCAGTGAGAAAACCGCCCTTCTGTGCGGGCTTTCCACCGGTGAAGGCCTCGTCGGGGTTATCGACGATCGGCGTGATCCACAGCGCGCTGAAGCCCATGCCGCGGATATATCCCAGGTGATCGACGATGCCCTTGAAGTCGCCGCCGAGGTAACCGATGTTGTCGCCCGCATCGCTACCGGGCGTGGGGCGATCGAAGGTGCGCGTGGCCGGGTTCGGACCGCCCTGCTCGCGGTGGTCGTTGGACGGGTCGCCGTTGACGAAACGGTCGGTCACCACGAAGTACACCGCTTCCTTCGCGAACGGCTCCAGCGTGCCGTAATAGTCGGGCGCGTCGGCCGCGTGCGCGGCGGGAATCGACGCGATCAACGCAAGCGTCAGTGCATGGCGGCGGAAACATCCATTCAAACGCATTCGAAACTCCTCAATGACCGGCCGCGGCGACCGCGGCGACGCCGGGTTCGCGGACGCGCAACACGCACAGGCCCGCGACGATCAGGCTGATGCCGCCGATGGTGAGCGCCTGGATCGGCGCGCCGCCGAAGAAATGCTTGAGCAGGAAGCCAAGCAGGCTCGCCGCCACCAGCTGCGGGATGACGATGAAGAAATTGAAGATCCCCATGAACACGCCCATCTTCGCGGCGGGCACGCTGTCGGACAGCAGTGCATACGGAAGCGACAGGATCGATGCCCACGCGAAGCCCACGCCGACCATCGACAGCAGCAGCCACTGCGGATCGCGGATGACCAGGAACGACAAGAGACCGAGGCCGCCCAGCGTGACGTTGATCAGGTGGCTCACGCGCAGGCCGAGGCGCCGCACCATCGCCGGAATCAGGATCGCGGCAAGCGCGGCGAACCCGTTGTAGGCGGCGAACAGCACGCCGACCCAGTTCGCACCTTCGTTGTACGCGGCCGACGAGGTATCGGTGCTGCCGAAATGCACCTGCGTCACCGCGCCCGTGGTGTAGATCCACATCGCGAACAGCGCGAACCACGAGAAGAACTGCACTACCGCGAGCTTGCGCATTTCGCCAGGCATGTCGTGCAGGTCGCCGACGATCTGCGCCAGGGCGCCATCGCGGCGCATGAAGCTGGCGGCAATCAGCGCGACGCCATAACCCGCCAGCAAACCGCCGAGGATGTACAGCTGCTTGTCGAGCGCGAATCGCCACACCGCCAGTGCGCCGATCGCCCCCGCCAGCAGCCACACGCCGCCGTTGAACTTCGCGCGGGCGCCGTCGAGTCGGTCCGTCGGCGCGCGCGCCACGGTGTCGTGCGCGCGCAGCACGTCCGGCGGATACTCGCGCGTACGCAACACCGTCCAGCCCACCGCGAACAGCAACACCGCGCCGCCGAAGTAGAACGCGTAACGCACGGTGTCCGGCACTTCGCCCGGCCCGGCCGTGTTGCCGACGCCGGCCTTGGCGAGCATCCACGGAAGCAGGCTCGCGATGACCGAACCCACGCCGATGAAGAAGCTCTGCATCGCGTAACCATTGGCGCGCTGCGAGGTCGGCAACTGGTCGCCGACGAACGCGCGGAACGGTTCCATCGAGATGTTGATCGATGCATCCAGCACCCAGAGCAGGCCGGCTGCGATCCACAACGTCGGCGAGTTCGGCATGAAGAACAACGCCAGCGTCGCCAGCACCGCGCCCACGAGGAAGTACGGCCGGCGGCGGCCCAGGCGCGTCCAGGTGCGATCGGACATGTAGCCGACGATGGGCTGCACGATCAGCCCCGTCAGCGGCGCGGCGATCCACAACACGGGGATGTCGTCCATGCTCGCGCCCAGCGTCTGGAAGATGCGGCTGACGTTGGCGTTCTGCAGGGCGAATCCGAACTGGATGCCGAGGAAGCCGAAGCACATGTTCCAGATCTGCCAGAACGACAGCTGCGGTTTCGTGCTCATCGCGTGGAATCCTTCAAGGGAACGGCATGCAGGGCGCCGATGTCGGCGGAGTTGAGCGGCCCATCGACACCGCCGACGCCGCCGGTGTAACGGGCGTTGTGGCTCAGATACGACATGTTGACGCCATCGCGCAGCGTGAAGCGGCAGGTCGCGCCGGTACTGACTTCGATCACGACCGGACTGGAACGCTGCATCGCCGCACCGTGCGGCATCACCAGCGTGCCGCTTTGTTCTCCGGCGCCATCGCATTGCGCGACCAGCGTCTTCACTGCGGCGGTGATGCCGGTGTTGATCGGACCGTGCGTGTTGGTGAAGTCGACGCTGAGCGCGTAGCGCCCACCCTTCGATGCGCGCCACGTACGCGGCCATTCGCCCGCGATGGTGGCGTCGTCGCCGACGCAGTGCGTGGGCGAATGCAGCGATTCGATGCCGTTCTCCAAACGCGTCAGGCTCATGCATTGCTGCACGTGCTCGCTGCGCAAGTGCACGGTGTGCGCCTGCGGCGAAGCATCGCCGCGCAGCGCGCCATCGACATAGAGACGCTGCTGCGCTGGAACATCGATGCGCCAGCCACGCTTGTCCTGCGTGAGCGTCGGCGCAGCCGGCGAACGCGGCGCGAATGCGGCCGCGTCGAGCGATGAAGCCTTCATTCGCGCGACGACACGCTGCGGCACCAGATGCACCGTCTCGCGGGAGCCGACGCGTTCGATCTTCCCCGCCACCAGCAAATCGCCTTCGATCGCGGCCGGGCGGACCAGCACGACCTCACGCTCCGGCATTCGCAGCGCGATGCGGTCGCGATCGCCGAACAGCATCGGCACGACCGACGCCGGAATCTTGGGCGAAACCGCGCCATCCGGCCCGATCCCGAACACGCCTTCCATCACCATCTGCAGATAGCCCGCGACCGACCACAGCTGCCGCGGCGAGTTCACGACCGGCCCGCTCAGCGCGCCGTCGTCGACATGCACGGCCTGCGTGGTCAGTTCGTAGTTCTCCATGTTCGAACCGGCCAACGCCGCGCCGCGCATCAGGGAGCGGATCTCGCCCGCGATGCGGCCGGCGTCATCGAGCTTGCGCGCCGCGCGCAGCGAGTACGCCGACACGAACGGCCAGATCGCGCGGTTGTGGTAGATCGCGATATCCGGCTGCTGCGGCCAGATCACCGGGCTGCCGGATTCGAGCATCGGGTAGTTCGACAGTGCGCGACGCGCACGCGCGTCGGGCGCGATGCCGCTATCGATCAGCAGCGACAGGCCGAGCAGGTCGTAGGCCTCGAACGGCGCCGGATGCGCCGCCGTGCCGATGTAGCTCATGTACAGGCCGCGATCCTCGCGCCAGAAGGCGCGCTCGATCGCCGTCGCAAGCGATGTTGCCTGCGCCGCGTACTCGTCCGCGCGCGCGTCGCCGCGCTGGCGCGCCATGCCTTCGGCCAGGCGCAAGGCGTCGTAATGCAGCACGTTGGTCGACAGTGCGAACGATTGCGCGAGGAACGCGACGTCGTCCGACGTCCAGCGCGGGTAGGTCTGTTCGCGCCAGTCCAGGAACGACGTCTCGCCGCGATACAGCCCCGTCGCATCGTCGAAAACGAACTTACGGTCCTGCGAGAGCGTATCGGTCAGCGCGTGCCAGACCTCATCGTCGAACCGCTTCGCATCGGCATCGCCGGGCCTCGCATCGACCAGCCCGCGCGCGGCGAGGAACCACACCACGCGATCGCTGCTGATCGGCCAGCTGCCGCCCGAGCCGGTGTCCTGCACCACGTATTGTCCCTGCGGCTCGCCTGCGCGCAGGTCTGACAGCTTGAAGCGCAGGGCATTGCGCGTGCGTTCCGGACGCAGCTTCGCCAGCGCCAGGTCGGCGGCAAAGGAGAGATCGCGCGTCCACACGTAACGCCACTTCTCGCCGGTTTCGAAACAGGAACAGGGAATCGGCCGGCCGTTGTCGTAGGCATTGTCGGAGATCGATTCGACCTGCGCCTTCGTGAGTTCCGCCTGCGCGAGGGCGAACAGACCGTCGAACATCGGGCTTGCGGTCTCGCTGCGCATCGGCTGCGTGGGAACGCGCACCGCGGCACCGGCGCCGGGCTGCAATCGCCAGCCTTCGCCGTCGGCCTGAATGCGCACCGTCGCGCCTTGCCATTGAATCGAATCGACCCACGCGACATCGGCTGCCATGCACGCGCCGGTGGCGAAAGCCAGCGCGATGGCGAGCGCAATGCGTGGCGAGCGGCGCATCGGCGGCGCCGGGCGGGCTTGTTTCATGCAGCATCCCCAACTCGATGGCCCATGGTAGTCGGCGGGGCCGGCGGGGGCTGCGCTTGCATACGTATTCATGGCCGTTGGCCGATCCAGGCGATGCCCGACGGGGACGCACCGTGGAATAGTGCACGCCATCGCGCGCCCGGGGCGCGCGTCCGGTTCGGCATGGACGACACGGCAGACACACGCAGGGCAGCGTCGGGGACTCAAGGCAGATGGCGGCAGTCGGCAACGCGAAAGACACGAACTGGTGGCGGGGCGCGGTGATCTACCAGATCTACCCGCGCAGCTTCCTGGACACCAACGGCGACGGCGTGGGCGACCTGCCGGGCATCGAGGCGCGGCTGGACTACGTCGCCAGCCTCGGCGTGGACGCCATCTGGATCTCGCCGTTCTTCAAGTCGCCCATGGCCGACTTCGGCTACGACATCGCCGATTATCGCGACGTCGATCCGCTGTTCGGCACGCTGGACGATTTCGACCGCCTGCTCGCGAAGGCGCATTCGCTCGGCATCCGCGTGATGATCGACCAAGTGCTCAGCCACACCTCGATCGAGCACGCATGGTTCAAGGAAAGCCGTGAAAGCCGCGACAATCCGAAGGCCGACTGGTACGTGTGGGCCGATGCGAAGCCCGATGGCACACCGCCCAACAACTGGATGTCGCTTTTCGGCGGCGTCGCGTGGCAGTGGGAACCGCGCCGGCAGCAGTATTTCCTGCACAACTTCCTGGCTTCGCAGCCGGACCTGAATTTCCACAATCCCGCCGTGCAGGCCGCGACGCTCGACAACGTGAGGTTCTGGCTGGATCGCGGCGTGGACGGCCTGCGCCTGGACGCGATCAACTTCTGCTTCCACGACACGCAGCTGCGCGACAACCCCGCAAAGCCGCTGGAATTGCGCACTGGCCGGGGTTTCAGCCCGGACAATCCGTACGCGTTCCAGTACCACTGGTACAACAACACGCAGCCGGAGAACATCGCGTTCCTCGAGGAACTGCGGGCGTTGCTGGATCGCTATCCCGGTGCGACGACGCTGGGCGAGATCTCGTCCGAAGACTCGCTCGCGACGATGGCCGAGTACGTCAACGAACGCCGCCTGCACATGGGTTACAGCTTCGAGCTGCTGACCGACGACTCCAGTGCGGCGTACATCCGCGGCACGGTCGAGAACCTCGAAGCGAAGATGCAGGAGGGCTGGCCGTGCTGGGCGATTTCCAACCACGACGTGCAGCGCGCGGTGACGCGCTGGAACGCGGGCGGCGCGTACGACGCCGACCTCGCGCGCCAGCTTGTGGCGCTGGTGTGCTCGCTGCGCGGCTCGGTGTGCCTGTACCAGGGCGAGGAACTGGGGCTGACGGAAGCCGAGGTTCCGTTCGAATCGCTGCAGGACCCTTACGGCATCACCTTCTGGCCGACCTTCAAGGGTCGCGACGGATGCCGCACGCCGATGCCGTGGAACGATGAGGACAACGGCGGTTTCAGCGCCGCGCGCCCGTGGCTTCCGGTGCCGGCCGAGCATGGCGAACTGAGCGTCGCGGCGCAGGATTCGCGCACCGATTCGGTGCTCAATGGCGTGCGTCATCTGATGCAGTGGCGCAAGTCGCACCCGGCGCTGGTGACCGGCGACATCGCCTTCCTCGACGCGGACGAACCGGTGCTCGCGTTCACGCGCCGCTGCGCGGACGAGTCGATGCTGGTGGTGTTCAATCTCTCGGCGAAGCCGCAGACGTGGGCGGCGCCGGCTGCGCTGGGCGCGCTGAGGCCGCTTGCCGACCACGGCCTGCGCACGGGCGAACTGCGCGACGGCACGCTGGCACTGCCGCCGCGCGGCGTGTTCTACGCGCGACTGGATTGACCGACGCCATGCGCATCCGTCGCTGCATCGGCCTGCTTTCCGCCGCGTGCGCGTTGTTGATCGCGCAGGCGGCCACGGCCATCGAGCCGCTGACGCCCGCACCCGTTCAGGGCGATGTCGTCGTCGAGCCGTTCGCGCTCGAGGCCACGTCCTTCGCGCCCGCGGGCATGAAGACCACCGTCTATCTGCCGCCGGATTACGCCAGCGGCACGCGGCGTTATCCGGTGCTCTACATCAACGACGGGCAGGATCGCGAGGCGGTGAAGCTTCGCGAAACGCTCCAGCAGCTCATCGCTTCGGGTCAGATCCGCGCGCCGATCGTCGTCGCCATCGACATGCCGCCCGATCGCATGGGCGCGTATGGATTGTCCGATCGCAAGGCGGGCGCGAATCTCGTCGCGAAAACACGCTATGGCGGCATCGGCGCGAACGCGCATGCGTATTCGGAATGGCTCGCGCACACGCTGGTTCCGGCGATCGACACACGCTACCGCACGCGCACCACGCCCGATGCGCGTGCGATCGTGGGCTGGTCGCTCGGCGGGCTCAACGCGTTCAACCTTGGCTGGCAGTATCCGGAGCTGTTCGGGCGCGTGGGTGCGTTTTCGCCTTCGTTCTGGCCTGCCTCGGACACGACCGACGACGCCAGCATGCAGCGCACGCGCATGGCGCAGCGGATCGTCGATGCGAGCGAACCGCGCAACGGCGCGCGATGGTTCTTTGCGGTGGGCACGGCGGAAGAAACGGCGGACCGCGACGGCGACGGCGTCAACGACGCGGTGGACGATACGCGCGACATGCTCGAAGGCTGGAACGCCGACGCAGGCGGCATGAAGGGCCTGCGCCAGCTCGGCTACAGCACCAACGACGATTACGCGGCAAAGGCCACACGCGCCGATGCATCCCTGTACCTCCTGCCCGGTGGCAGGCACGAACAGGCGGCCTGGGCGCGGATGTTGCCGGTGTTCCTGCGCTGGGCGTACGCGGTGAATGCGCCCGCGCTGCAGGCGACAGGAAGCGTCGACAGTTACCAGGACGTTCCCTCGGCCTACGTTCCCGCACGCAATATCGATGTATGGCTGCCGCCGTCGTACGCGACGCATCCGAAGCGGCGCTATCCCGTGCTGTACATGCACGACGGCCAGAACCTGTTCGATCCTTCCATGTCCTTCACCGGCATCGACTGGGACGTCGACGGGACGATGACGAACTTGATCGATGCGCATCGCGTGCGCGAGGCGATCGTGGTGGCGATCTCGAACACGCCGTTGCGCGGAAACGAGTACATGCCGGCAAAGGCTGCGTCGCTCGAACAGCGCGCGTATGTATTGTCCGACGGCTACCTGCGTTTCATCGTCCAGGAACTCAAGCCGGCCATCGATGCGACGTACCGCACGAAGCCCGCGCGCGAGGACACGATGGTGATGGGATCCAGCATGGGCGGCCTGATCTCGGCCTATGCGATGAGCGAGTATCCGGACGTGTTCGGCGCGGCCGGCGGGATGTCCACGCACTGGCCCGCGAACGACGGCGCCGTCATCGACTACCTGGCCGCGCACCTGCCAGCGCGTCGCACGCACCGCTTCTATTTCGACCACGGCACCGCGACGCTCGACGCCGGTTACGCGCCTTACCAGCAGCGCATGGACGCGATCCTGCGCGAGGCCGGATGGCGCGAGGATCGCGCATTCATGAGCCGCGAATTTCCTGGCGCCGAGCACAACGAACGCGCCTGGCGCGACCGGCTCGAGGTGCCGCTGCAGTACCTGCTCGGGCGCTGAAGGACCAGCGCTGACCGACATGCTCCCGCGCACGCGCGCGGGTGTGGTGCCGTGCGTCCGGGAAAACGCTTGCACGCGGATTTCCGCGATGTTCGGGGCGATGAATACGTATGCAAAGGACTTTGTGCGGGGATGGGCCGAACTACCATCGCCGCTACGTACTGAGGGGTTTTTCTTTGCCGACTCGGGCGCGGGCTCCCGGCTAGCGCGACAGATGTCGCGACGTACGCGGGCCGACACAAAACGACTAGAACCGATTCTTAGAAACCCGATTCTTGAAAAATCGATCCGTGGGAGGGGAGATGCAACTCAAGCGCAATCTGCTGAGCGTGGCGCTCGCATCGGCAACGATGCTGATCGCTTTCGGCGCACAGGCACAGGTCGCCACGCAGGCGCCGGAAGGCGAGCCGTCGCGTACCGACGAAACCAAGACGCTCGATTCGGTCGTCGTCACCGGCATCCGCGCCGGCATCGAGACCTCGATCGACACCAAGAAGGAATCGACCTCGATCGTCGAAGCCATCTCGGCCGAAGACATCGGCAAGCTGCCGGACGTGAGCATCGCCGAATCCATCGCCCGCCTGCCCGGCCTGTCCGCGCAGCGCGTGGGCGGTCGCGCGCAGGTGATCAGCGTGCGCGGCCTGTCGCCGGACTTCGCCACCACGCTGCTCAACGGCCGCGAGATGGTGTCCACCGGCGATAACCGCAGCGTCGAGTTCGACCAGTACCCGGCCGAGCTGATGAGCGGCGTGACCGTGTACAAGACGCCCGATGCCGGCCTCGTCGGCCAGGGCCTGTCGGGCACGATCGACATGAAGACCGTGCGTCCGCTGGACTACGACAAGACGGTGATCGCGGTGAGCGGCCGTTACCAGCGTAATTCGCTGGGCGATGCCGGCAACGCCGACGGCGACGGCAACCGCATCAATGCCGCCTACATCGGCCAGTTCATGGACCGCACGCTGGGCTTCTCGATCGGCTATTCGCATACCGAGCTGCCGATCCAGGAAAACCAGGTCGGCCTGTACGAGCCGTGGAGCCAGACTACCGATTCCACCGGCGATCATTTCCGCAACGGCGTGCCGGCGGGTGTGTACTTCTCCGACGGCATCAAGGCGCTGCGCCGCACGGGCGAGGTCGAACGCGACGCCGTGATGGCGACGCTGCAGTACCGTCCGTCCAACGACTGGACCAGCACGCTCGACCTGTTCCACACCAAGGCCGACCAGGAAGACACCGCCAACCAGTTCGAAGTGAACCTGGGCGGTTACAACGGCGGCTTCGATCCGGTGCCGGTGATGGTCAACCCGCAGGTCAACAGCGACGGCACGTTCACCGGCGGCACGATCCTCAACGTCTATCCGCTGGTGCGCGGCATGTACCGCAAGCGCGAGGACAAGATCGACGCGTTCGGCTGGGC
>Ga0209257_1001841_pt1 | contig 23124 bp, 18 predicted proteins | sample AraplaCvi_mCL_r2_FD_184277 | JGI IMG/M metagenome (GOLD analysis project Ga0209257, IMG submission 184277) | Arabidopsis root microbial communities from North Carolina, USA - plate scrape MF_Cvi_mCL_r2 (SPAdes) (version 2) | ecosystem: Host-associated > Plants > Roots > Endosphere | place: USA...
CCAGCGCCGCGCGGCCAGCGAAGTCTGGGCGCGGGCCAGGGCCTCGACGCGGCCTTCGACGATCCGACGGAAATCCTCCAGCGTTTCGGCATCGGTCAGGCGCAGGAACGACTGGACGACGGTGAGCGCATTGCGCGCCCGGTGGTCGACTTCGCGCATGAGCAGCCGGCGGGCCTGTTCGCTGCGCCGTTCATAGACCTCGCCGGTGACGTCCTGGGCGGCGCTCAGGATGTGGGTGACGACGCCGTTCGCATCCAGCAGCGGGGTGTTGGTCGCCGACCAGAACCGCTCCGCCAGCCGGCCGTCCTGACCGACCACCGCATATGCGCGGGTGGCCATCTGGTCGGGCCTGGCGGTCTCGATCACGCGGGCCAGGGACGTGCGGATGGCCTCGACGAAGCCGGCGACTTCGGGCGGCGGATCGGGTGGGAAGACCTCGAGCACCCCGAAGCCGCACAGGGCTTCCGGCGTGGTTCCGAACGCCTGGGCGTGGGCGTCGTTGACGGCCACCATAGTGAGGCGGGGATCGGCGGCGATCAGCAGGAGGGGGCGCGGCGAGGTCTCGAACACCTGCCGGAAGTCCGGAAGCATATGGTCCGGCACGACGGACGGCGGCCTTGCGGGCCCTTCCTCGTATGGCACCTGTTTCCCCGCTTCCATCGAGCTTGGTCGATTTCAGCAGCATCTTAGGCCGTGAATCCGAGGCGAAGCCATTGGAAACATTGCGGCGGCGTCGATGTCGTGATGCGTTGCCGGGGAAAGGCAGGCCGGGCCTCGCGGGCCCGGCCCGTACGCGTCAGTTCGGCTTGGCCGGACCGAGTTCGGCCATCAACTCTTCCTTGCGGGCGGCCATGCGCTCGCCCATGGCGTCGAGGTCCTCGTCGCCCTTCTTGGCCTGGGCGAAGATGCCGCCCGGCTGCTCCTCTTCCTTCACGTGGTGCTTGATGTACTCGCCCAACACCTTGACCTTGGCGTCGTAGTACTCGTCGGACGGCTTCATCGCCTCGATCTCGGCGATCAGCTTCTTGGCGCCGTCATGCTCGACATAGGCTTCGTCCAGCATGTCGTCTTCGACTTCGCCGCGCTCCTCGGGATAGAAGATCTCCTCTTCGATCGTGGTGTGGACCTTCAGCGCCAGGGCGATCTGGTTGAACAGGGCCAGCTTGTCGCCGTCGTCCTCGAGCTGCTCGTACTCGTCGAACCAGCCTTCCACCTCGCGGTGGTCCTGCTTGAGGAGCTTCACCGCCAGCGGGTCGCGGCGGCCCGTCCTGCGGGTGCGGCGCGCCTTGGCGGCCTTGGTCGTGGATTTCGCGGTCGTCGGCATCGGATGTCCCTTGGTTTGGCTCGTCTGGTGTTGCGCAAAGCCGAAGGCCGCGCCTGGGTTCCCGAAGGCGCCAAAAGGTATGATCCGGACCTGCCTCGCGGCTCGCCCTTTGCGAGCTCGATCTTCAGGGTCGACGGCGGGGCGGCAGCAGTTCAAGGCCGCCGGCGGGGCGACATCCAGGGCCGGCAGTACGACGTGGGCCGCAAGGCCCGCTTCTAGATCGGCGCGAGCCAGAGTAACGGGTCGCGCGGACGCGGCGATGGTCTCCACACCGCCGCCGCGTCCGGATCTTTCCGGAGGGGACCTCCTGATGCGCTTCATCGACCGGGACGAGGTACGCGAGCGGCTGACCTATGAGCTCTGCATCCCACTGGTGCGGCAGGCGATGATCGCCTTTTCCCGTGGCGAGACGCGCCAGCACTTGCGCTCGATCCTGCCACTCAGCGAAGGCCGGCTGTTCGGGATCATGCCCGGCGCCCTGGGCGAGCACACCGTGTTCGGGGCCAAGCTGATCAGCGTCTTCCACGGCAATTTCGCCAAGGGGATCCAGTCGCACCAGGGCGTGGTGGTGCTGTTCGATGGGGAGAGTGGCGCGCCGATCTGCATCGCCCACGCGGGCGAGATCACCGCCATCCGCACCGCCGCCGCCAGCGCTGTCGCGACCGACGCCCTGGCTCGGCCCGGGGCCAGCCGCATGGCGATCCTCGGCTATGGGGAGCAGGCCGCCACCCACGCCCGCGCCATCTCCCAGGTGCGCGGGCTGGAGGTCATCACCGTCTGGGGCCGCGACGCCGATCGCGCCACAGCCTTCGCCAAGGCGACCGAGGCCGAGCTGGGCCTGCCGGTGTTCGCCGCCCCCAGCGTTCGCCAGGCGGTCGCGGGCGCCGACATCGTCACCGCAGTGACCAACGCCCGCGAGCCGATCCTGCAGGGCGCGTGGCTGGCCTCCGGGACGCACGTGAACCTCGTCGGCTCCAGCGGGCCGGGACCGGTCGAGGCAGACAACGACCTGGTGGTCCGCTCGCGCTTCATCGCCGACAGCCGAGAGGGCGTGCTGGCCCAGGGCGCGGAGTTCCTGCGCGCCAAGGCCGCCGGCCTGATCGATGACAGCCACGTCGTCGGCGAGATCGGCCAAGTGCTGGCCGGCGATCTGGAGGGCCGTCAGTCGGCCGACCAGATCACCGCCTACAAGTCCCTCGGCCACGTGGTCCAGGATCTCGCCGCCGCCAAAGCCCTCTACGAGGCTCAGTGAAGCGACTGTTCCTCGTCTTCGCGACGCCAGCGGTCGGCACTGCGGTCCGCGCATAAGGTTTCCTTATCTCGCCGCGCGCGCGGGCTCGCATTCGGATTTCAAATTCCCCGCGATCCAGGGAAGGATCTGTCCAGGCTTCGCGGCCAATTCCGTTCAAGCCGGACCAGCGAACGGTCCCTAGGTTGGCGGCGCAGAGGAGAGTCCATGCGGCACAAGGCGTTCGAACCGCAGGCGCGGTCCTATTCCCAAGCCTGCCTCGTCGAGGCGCCGCGCCGGTGGCTGTTCGTCAGCGGCCAGACGCCCACCGATGCGGACGGGGCGGCGCCGCAGGCGTTCGAGGACCAGTGCCGCCTGGCCTGGCGCAATGTGGAGCGTCAGCTGGCTGCGGCCGGCATGGGCCTGGACGACTTGGTGAAGGTCACCGTCTTCCTGGCCGACCGGCGCTACCGGGAGGCCAATTATACGATCCGTCACGAGGTGTTGGCCGGCCGCTCGCCGGCGCTGACGGTGATCGTCTGCGAGATCTACGACCCGGCCTGGCTGGTGGAGATCGAGGCGGTGGCGGCGGACTGATGGCCCTTGCGTGCGCGGGCCGCGCGTCTAGCCTCGCGGCTCTAGATGGCCGGTTCGACGGCAGGGTATCGACCGGGCCTCGGCGCGCTAGGCGGCGCGGCAGGCGACGGGCTATCAAGCCGGCATGACGCGTGAAATCCTGCAGGCGGGCGGCCTCCGCCTCGACTTCGATCCCGAACTCGGCGGGGCGATCCTCGGACTGAGCCGCGACGGCGAGGCGCTGTTGCGGCCGACGCCAGAGGGGGCGACCGACGTCCTCGAGACGGCCTGCTTCCCGCTGGTCCCTTACGCCAATCGCATCGGCAATGGACGCTTCACCTTCGCAGGCCGAACGGCCGCGCTCAGCCGCAACATGGCGGGCCAGGCTCATCCGCTGCACGGCGACGGCTGGCGGGCCGCCTGGAGGGTCGAGGCGAGGGGCGACGACAGCGCCGCGCTCGTCTTCGAGCCCGCGGCGACCGAGTGGCCCTGGCGCTATCGCGCGCGCCAGACGTTCCGCGTCGCGCCCGACAGCCTCACGGTCGAGCTGGCCGTCACCAACCTCGACACCGAACCGGGGCCGTTCGGGTTGGGCCTGCACCCCTATTTTCCACACAGCGCGGCAGCGCGGCTCACCGCCGACACGCGGGGGCTATGGCTCGCGTCGGACGACCTGTTGCCGGCCGAGCATGTCGCCGTCTCACCCTGGATCGCCGGTGCGCCGCTGCGCTCGACCCGACTTCTCGACCATTGCCACACCGGCTGGGGCGGGGAGGCGCGCCTCGACCTCGGCCCCGGCCGCCCGTCGCTGACGCTGACCGCATCGCCTGAGCTCGGCTGGCTGCATCTCTTCGCGCCGCCGGACCAGGACTTCTTCTGTGTCGAGCCCGTGAGCCACGCGCCCGACGCGGTGAACATGGTCGATCCCGTCGCGAACGGAATTCGGGTGTTGGCCCCCGGTGAGACGCTGGCCACGTGGACGCGGCTGGATTTTATGTGAGCGCTAACAATCCGCTTGATTGGTCTGACCACCTACGGCACAACTTCTCGAAAGCGCGGCAATCGCAGACCGCCTGAGGAGACGTAGGAGGGCGAGTGGCGGCGGTGTCGCAGAGGCGGGTGCTGGCGCTTGGCGCAGCCGTGGCGGCGGTCATGGCCGGCCCGGCGACCGGCGCCGAAGCGCGCTTCGACTGGTTCGAGTATCGCGGTCAGGATCCCGCCGCGACCGCGCCGCTGAAGGCGGGCGAGTTCCGCAATCCGATCCTGCGCGGCTTCTATCCGGATCCCAGCGTCACGCGGCTCGGCGACGACTTCTACCTGGTCACCTCGACCTTCGCCTATTTCCCCGGTCTGCCGGTGTTCAAGAGCCGCGACCTGGTGACCTGGACCCAGGTCGCCAACGCCATCGACCGGCCGGAGCAGCTGGACTTCAAGGACCTCGGCCTCTCCCGAGGGGTCTTCGCCCCCACGATCAGCCACCGCGACGGGACGTTTTACATCCTCAACACCTGCGTCGACTGCGGCGGCAATTTCCTGATCACGGCGAAGGATCCCGCCGGACCCTGGTCCGATCCGATCTGGATCAAGGACATCGACGGCATAGACCCGTCGTTCTTCTTCGACGACGACGGCCGCACCTGGATCCTCAACAACGGCCCGCCCGAAGGGCCGCCGCTCTACGCCGGTCACCGGGCCATCTGGCTGCAGGAGTTCGACCTCGCGGCCCGCAAGCCCATCGGGCCGCGCAAGGTGCTGGTGAACGGCGGGGTCGATATCTCGAAGCAGCCGGTCTGGATCGAGGGGCCGCACATCTTGAAGCGCGGCGGCTGGTACTATCTGAGCTGCGCCGAGGGCGGCACCAGCGAGAACCACTCCCAGGTGATCCTGCGCAGCCGCAGCGTCACCGGCCCCTATGAGCCCTGGTCCGGCAACCCAATCCTGACTCAGCGCGGCCTGCCGGCCGACCGGCCGCATCCGATTACGTCCGCCGGCCACGCCGAACTGGTCGAGACCGCCAAGGGCGAGTGGTGGGCCAGTTTCCTGGCGACTCAGCCCTACGACGGCGACTTCTACAACACCGGCCGCGAGACCTTCCTGCTGCCGGTGACCTGGACCGATGACGGCTGGCCGGTGATCCTGCAGGCGGGCCAGGCGATCCCGCGCGCCGTGCGCCGGCCCGACCTCCCGGCGACCTCTTCGAAACCGCAGGCGGCCCGCGAAGACTTCGACGGCCAACCGCTCGGCCCGGAGTGGATGACGATCCGCAACCCGCGCGGTCCCTGGTACCGGCTCGACCATGGGAGCCTCGTCCTCGACGGCGCGGAGCCCTTGGGCGGACCTGGCCACCCGGCCTACGCCGGGCGCCGCCAGCAGCACATGAACGCCGAGGCCGCGACGCGGGTCCGGTTCGCGCCGGCGAAGGATGGCGACCGCGCCGGCCTGGTCGCCCTACAGAGCCCCGACTTCTTCTACGCCCTGACGGTCACGCGGAAGGGCGCGGCCACGGTGGTCGCGCTGGAGCGCCGCGCGGGGCCCAAGGACCCGGTGAACGGCGCTGTCGTCGCCAGCGCGCCCGTGCCCGCGGGTCGGCCGCTGGACCTTCGCGTCACAGCCCGCGGCGGCCGCTACGACTTCGCCTATGCGCTGACGCCCGGCCGGTGGACCACCCTGGCCGCCGACCAGGACGGGTCGATCCTTTCGACCAAGACCGGCGGCGGCTTCGTCGGCGCGACCTTCGGACTCTATGCCTACAGCCCGGCCAGGCCGGACGGAGACTGACATGACCACCCTGACCCGCCGCCGCTTCGGCGCCAGCCTCGCCGTCCTCGCCGGGGCGCTTGCCGCGCCCGCCGCGCGGGCCGCCGGAGCGCCACCGCTCTACAAGGACCCCAAGGCGCCGATCCCGGCTCGCGTCGACGACCTGATGGGCCGCATGACGCTGGAGGAGAAGGTCGCCCAGATGGTCGGCATCTGGCTGAAGAAGGAGGACATCCAGACGCCCGAGGCGGAGTTCTCGCCCGAGGCCGCCTCGAAGGCGTTCCCCCATGGCCTGGGCCAGATCTCGCGTCCGTCCGACCGCCGTGGCGCGAAGGCCGGCGCCCACGCCGGCGCCGAGCCTGGCACCGTCAACCGCACCCCCGCCGAGACCGCCCGCTACATCAACGCCGCCCAGAAGTGGGCCGTGGAGAAGACCCGTCTGGGCATCCCCATGCTGATGCACGACGAGGCCCTGCACGGCTACGTCGCCCGCGAGGCGACCAGCTTCCCGCAGGCCATCGCGCTGGCCTCCACCTGGGACCCCGAGACCGTCGAGAAGGTGTTCGCCGTGACCGCCCGCGAGATGCGGCTGCGCGGCTCGAACATAGCGCTCGCGCCCGTGGTCGACGTGGCCCGCGACCCGCGCTGGGGCCGGATCGAGGAGACCTATGGCGAGGACCCGCACCTCTGCGCGGAGATCGGCCTGGCCGCGATCCACGGCTTCCAGGGTCGCACCCTGCCGCTGGCCAAGGACAAGGTGTTCGTCACGCTGAAGCACATGACCGGCCACGGCCAACCGGAGAGCGGGACCAACGTCGGCCCGGCGCAGATCTCGGAACGCACCCTGCGCGAGAACTTCTTCCCGCCCTTCGAGCGCGCGGTGAAGGAAGCCAACGTCCGCTCGGTGATGCCGTCCTACAACGAGATCGACGGGGTGCCGTCGCACGGCAACCGCTGGCTGCTGCACGACGTGCTGCGCGAGGAGTGGGGCTTCCAGGGCGCCACGATGAGCGACTACTTCGCGATCCGCGAGATGGTCACCCGCCACAAGATGTTCGAGGGCCCCGACGACGCCGCCGTGGCGGCGATGCATGCGGGCGTGGACGTCGAGCTGCCGGACGGCGAGGCTTACAACCGCCTGCCGGAACTGGTCCGCGCCGGGAAGGTCCCGCAGGCCGAGATCGACGCCGCCGTCCGGCGCATCCTGACCCTGAAGTTCGAGGGCGGCTTCTTCGAGAACCCCTATGGCGACGCGAAGAACGCCGACCGCCTGACCGCCGCGCCCGACGCCATCGCCCTGGCCCGCCAGGCGGCGACCCGGTCGATGGTGCTGCTCAAGAACGACAAGGGCCTGCTGCCGCTGGACGCCGGCAAGGTGGGCCGGCTGGCGGTGCTGGGCACGCACGCCCGCGACACGCCGATCGGCGGCTACAGCGACATCCCCCGCAAGGTGGTGAGCGTGCTGGAGGCCGTGCAGGCCGAGGCCAAGGGCAAGTTCCAGGTGGACTACGCCGAGGCGGTCCGGATCACCGAGAGCCGCGTCTGGGCCGCCGACGAGGTGAAGCTGGTCGACCCCGCCGTCAACGCGCGCCTGATCGCCGAGGCGGTCGAGGTCGCGAAGAAGGCCGACCTGGTCCTGATAGTGCTGGGCGACAACGAACAGACCAGCCGCGAGGCCTGGGCCGACAACCACCTGGGCGACCGCGACAGCCTGGACCTGGTCGGCCAGCAGAACGACCTGGCCCGCGCCATCTTCGCCCTGGGCAAGCCCACCGTCGTGCTGCTGCTGAACGGTCGGCCGCTGTCGGTGAACCTGCTGGCGGAGAAGGCCGACGCCCTGGTCGAGGGCTGGTACCTGGGCCAGGAGACGGGCAATGCGGTGGCCGACGTGCTGTTCGGCCGGGTCAATCCGGGCGGCAAGCTGCCGGTCAGCGTCGCGCGCGACGTGGGCCAGTTGCCGGTCTTCTACAACGCCAAGCCCAGCGCGCACCGCGGCTACCTGTTCGCCGAGGCGACGCCGCTCTACCCGTTCGGCTTCGGCCTCTCCTATACGACCTTCGAGATCGGCGCGCCGCGCCCGGCCAGGGGCGCCATCGCGGCAGGCGAGGGGGTGAAGGTCGAGGTGGACGTGGCCAACACCGGTCCGCGCGCCGGCGACGAGGTGGTCCAGCTCTACCTCCGCGACGAAGCCGCCTCGGTCACCCGTCCGCTCAAGGAGCTGAAGAAGTTCAGGCGTGTGACGCTGGCGCCCGGCGAGAAGCGCACGCTGGCCTTCGAGCTCACGCCCGCCGACCTCGCGATCTGGAACATCGACATGAAGCGGGTCGTCGAACCGGGCAAGTTCACGGTCATGGCCGGCCCGAACTCGCGCGACCTGAAGTCGGCGTCGTTCGTGGTCACGGGCTGACCCCCCCAACGCTCGTCATCCCCCGGTTCGTGCCTTGCACGACCGTGGGACGACGGCTGAGGGATCTAGATCGCCACCCGCTTGGCGACCTGGCTGCGGCGGTCCTTGCTTTCCTTCTGGGCCTTTTCCAGCGCCTCGGTCTCGGTGGCGTGCAGGAGGTGTTCGATCACCCGTTCCAGGTGGCCGCGCATGGCCTGGCGGGCTTCGGCGGGGTCGTGGGCCTTCAGGGCGTCGAGCACCCGGCGGTGCTCCTCAATGCGCGGCTGCAGGCCGCCGCCGCGGGCGCGGGATAGGATGGTGCGGGCCAGCGACGAGCGGTTGCGCAGCTCCCACAGGTTCTCGACCGTGGCGATGATCGCGCCGTTCCCGGTGGCCCGCGCGATCACCATGTGAAATTCCTTGTCGGCGTCCTCGCCCTTCAGCTCGTCCTCGTCGGCCATGAGGCCCAGCAGGCGCTCCAGCTCGGCGACGGAGTCCTCGTCGATGGTGGCGGCGGCTAGGGCGGCGGTCTCGCCTTCGAAGAGGCGGCGCGCCTCGATCAGCTCGAAGGCCCCCACTTCTACATCGTAGGCCGAGGCGGTGACCGGGAGCTGAGCGCGGGTGACGTAGATGCCCAGGCCGTGCCGCGCTTCGATCATGCCCAGCATCTCGAGCGCGATCAGGGCCTCGCGCAGGGTCGGGCGGCTCACGCCGTACTGCTCGGCCAGTTCCCGCTCGGTCGGCAGGCGTTCGCCGACGTTGTACTTCCCCGCCTCGATCTCGGCGGCGATGGAATCGGCGAGACGACGGTAGAGCTTGCCGCTGACGGCCATGGACTCCTGACGCTTGGCTGCTGTGCGTCCCCCTGGACGCCGATCGTCCATTACCATGTGTCAGTTCCGCTTGCCCGTCACCAGTCGTGCATCGTCCCGTCTTGCAGGCGCGCCACGGGTAGGTAGGCGCGACGATAGGGGAATTCGGCGGCCGCCGCCTCGTCGATGTCGACACCGAGGCCGGGCGCCTGGCCCGGATGCAGCAGACCGTCGGCGAAGCTGTAGGCGTGCGGGAAGACCGCGTCGGTCTCGGCCGTGTGGCGCATGTACTCTTGGACCCCGAAGTTCGGGACCGACAGGTCGAAGTGCAGCGCCGCCGCCATCGAGACGGGGGACAGATCGGTGGCGCCATGGCAACCGGTGCGCACGCCATAGAGGTCGGCCAGGCCCGCGATGCGGCGCAGGTGGGTGATGCCGCCGGCATGGGTGACCGTGGCGCGGATGTAGTCGATGAGCTGGTTCTCGATCAGGTCCTTGCAGTCCCAGATCGAGTTGAAGATCTCGCCGACGGCCAGCGGTGTGGTGGTGTGCTGGCGGATCAGGCGGAAGGCGTCCTGGTTCTCGGCCGGCGTCGCGTCCTCGATCCAGAAGGGGCGGTAGGGCTCCAGGTCCTTGCCCAGCCGGCCCGCCTCGATGGGCTTCAGGCGGTGATGGACGTCGTGCAGCAGGTGGATGTCCCAGCCCAGCGCCTCGCGGCCGGCGGCGAACAGCTCCGGCACGACTCGCATGTAGGGCTCGCAGGCCCAGACCGTTTCGGTGGGTAGGTCGGCGTCGGCCGGTTCGTAGAAGAATTTGTCCTTGGAGACCCCGTAGGCGCCCTTGAACCCGGGCACGCCGGTCTGCAGCCGCACGGCCTTGTAGCCCGCCGCCTGGTAGTCCTTGGCCGCGGCGATCGTGTCCGCAATCGTCTCGCCGTTGGCGTGGCCATACACCATGACGCCCGCCCGGCTGGCCCCGCCCAGCAGCTGGTAGACCGGCAGGCCGGCGATCTTGCCCTTGATGTCCCACAACGCCATGTCGACGGCGGCGATGGCGCTCATCGTCACCGGGCCGCGCCGCCAGTAGGCGCCCTTGTAGAGGTACTGCCAGATGTCCTCGATCTGGTGCGCGTCGCGGCCGATCAGGCACGGGATGACGTGGTCGTCCAGGTAGCTCTTCACCGACAGCTCGCGGCCGTTCAACGTGGCGTCGCCCACGCCGTAAACGCCGTCCGAGGTCTCGATCTTGAGGGTGACGAAGTTCCGCCCCGGGCACGTGACGATCGTTCTGGCGGCGGTGATCTTGGGCATGGAGACCTTTCTTCGTCACGATCTGCCTAAGCCCGCACTGAATGGTTGTCAACGATGTGGTCTGACCAATACAAGGGTGGTGTCTCGACCACCTGGAGCCGCCAATGAAGCGCCGTCGAATCCTCGCCTTCATGGCCGTCGCGGCGATGTCGTGCGCCGCCTCCGCCGCGTGGGCCGAGGACGGCTACGACCTCTGGCTTCGCTACCGCCCGGTCGAGGGCGCCGCCGCCGTGGGCCAGGTCACCGTGCTGGGCGACAGTCCGACGCTGCAGGCGGCGCGCGCCGAGCTGGAGCGCGGCCTGGCGGGGCTGCGGGGATCGTCGCCGGCGTCGACACGGGCGGCGCTGCTCGCCGGAAGTTCGGCGCAGACCCGCATCGCCGGCCTCGGGCTTCCGCTGCAGGCGGCGGGCGATGAAGGCTATGTGATCCGCAGCGTCCAGGTGGACGGTCGCCCGACCACCGTCATCGCGGCGAACTCGGACATCGGGGTCCTCTACGGCGCCTTCCACTTCCTGCGCCTGGTCCAGACCCGCCAGCCGCTGGACCGGCTGGACGTCACGTCGAAGCCGGCGGTGAAGCTGCGGCTGCTGAACCACTGGGACAATCTCGACCGGTCGGTCGAGCGGGGCTACGCGGGCCAGTCGATCTGGGACTGGTGGAAGCTGCCGGACTACAAGGACCCCCGCTACGTCGACTACGCCCGCGCCAACGCCTCGCTGGGGATCAACGGCGCGGTCCTGAACAACGTCAACGCCAAGGCCGACAGCCTCACCGAGCCCTATCTGAAGAAGGCCGCCGCGGTGGCCGACGTGCTGCGGCCCTACGGGATCAAGGTCTATCTCTCGGCGCGGTTCTCGGCGCCGAAGGAGATCGGCGGCCTGCCCACCGCCGACCCACTGGACCCCGCCGTCCGCGCCTGGTGGAAGACCAAGGCCGACGAGATCTATCGGACGATCCCGGACTTCGGCGGCTTCCTGGTGAAGGCCAATTCCGAGGGTCAGCCGGGGCCACAGGATTACGGCCGCACCCACGCGGACGGCGCCAACATGCTGGCCGAAGCCGTGGCGGCGCACGGCGGCGTCGTGATGTGGCGCGCCTTCGTCTACTCGCACGAGCAGCCGGAAGACCGGATCAAACAGGCCTGGTCCGAGTTCACGCCGCTGGACGGCAAGTTCGCCCCCAACGTCATCGTGCAGGTGAAGAACGGCCCGCTGGACTTCCAGCCGCGCGAGCCCTTCCACCCGCTGTTCGGCGCCATGCCGAAGACGCCGGTGATGACGGAATTCCAGATCACCAAGGAGTACCTCGGCTTCGCCACCCACCTCGTCTACCAGGCCCCGCTCTACGAGGAGGTGCTGCAGTCCGACACCTGGCGGCGCGGCAAGGGGACGACCGTCGCCAAGGTCATCGACGGCCAGGCGACAGGCCAGAAGCTGACCGGCATGGCCGGGGTGGCCAACATCGGCGCCGACCGCAACTGGTCCGGCTCGCACTTCGACCAGGCCAACTGGTACGCCTTCGGCCGCCTGGCCTGGGATCCGAACCTGTCGTCGAAGGGCATCGCCGACGAGTGGGTGCGGATGACCTTCTCCAACGACCCGGCGCTGGTGAAGCCCGTCACGGAGATGATGCTGAGGTCTCGCGAGACCATGGTCGACTACATGACCCCGTTGGGCCTGCACCACATCATGGGCAGCAGCCACCACTACGGGCCGGGTCCATGGGTCGCGGGCGGCCCGCGGGCCGACTGGACGGCGGTGTACTACCACCGCGCGGCGGCCGACGGGATCGGCTTCGACCGCATGGCCACCGGGACGAACGCGGTGGCCCAGTACGCGCCGGAAGCCGGCAAGGCGCTGGCGGCGGACGAACGCTACCTGCTGTGGTTCCACCGCGTGCCCTGGGATCGCAAGGTCGCCTCCGGCCGCACCGTCTGGGACGAGCTGGTGGTTCGCTACTCCAAGGGCGTCGACGAGGTGAAGGCCATGCGCCGGACCTGGGCCGCCATGGCGCCCTACGTCGACCCGGAACGCCACGCCCAGGTGGCCGCCTACCTGGCCATCCAGGAGAGCGAGGCCCAGTGGTGGCGCGACGCCTGCATCGCCTACTTCCAGACCTTCTCGAAGCGTCCGCTGCCCGCCGGCTACGCCCCTCCGCCACATCCAGCCGAATGGTATGAGGCGCAGACGTTCCCCTACGCGCCGGGGGACTGAAGGCTTCTACAACGCGCCTGCTGTGCGGCTCCGGGCTTGAGAAGCGGAGCCGGGTAGGCGACAGCTAGGGTGGATTTGGGAGAATTGGGTTGGAGCCGAAACCGGCGCGTCGCCAAAGAAGCTCGCTGACGATCCACGATGTGGCGCGGTTCGCCGGCGTCTCACCGATGACCGTGTCGCGGGTGATCAACGGCGAGAAGAACGTCCGCGAGTCCACCCGCGACGCCGTCAACGCCGCCATCAGGGAGCTGAACTACCAGCCCAACCCGGCGGCGCGCAGCCTCGCCGGCGCCGACCTGGTGCGGATCGGGCTGCTCTATTCCAACCCCAGCGCGGCCTACCTCAGCGAATTCCTGGTCGGCAGCCTCGACCAGTGCAGCCGCGGCAACATCCAGCTGGTCGTCGAGAAGTGCGACGAGGAGCGCGCCGAGACCGCCGCCACCCGCCTGGTCGCGGCGGGCGTGGACGGGATCATCCTGCCGCCGCCGCTCTGCGACAACGCCGCAGTGACCACGGCCCTGGCCGAGGCCAACGTGCCCGCCGTAGCTGTGGCCACCGGCAAGCCGCCCGCGGATGTATCGGCGGTGCGCATCGACGACTTCGGCGCCGCCCAGGCCATGACCCGCCACCTGATCGGCTTGGGCCACAGGCGGATCGGCTTCATCACCGGCCACCCGAACCAGACCGCCAGCCGCCAGCGCCTGGAAGGCCACCTGGCCGCCCTAGCCGAGGCCGGCCTGCCGGCGCCTGAGGAGCTCGTGGTGCAGGGCTACTTCACCTATCGCTCGGGCTTCGAGGCCGCGGAGAAGCTGGTGGCGCTGGACCCGCCGATCACCGCCATCTTCGCCAGCAACGACGATATGGCCGCCGCCAGCGTCGGCGTGGCCCATCGCCGCGGCCTGGACGTGCCGCGCGACCTGACGGTCGTCGGCTTCGACGACAGCGCGCTGGCCACCACCGTGTGGCCCGAGCTCACCACCATCCGCCAGCCGATCGCCGAGATGTCGCGTCAGGCGGTGACCCTGCTGGCCGACGAGATCCGCAGCCGCCGCGCCGGCGAAAAGGCGCAGCACCCCCACGCCCTGCAGGACTACGCCCTGATCCGCCGCCAGTCCGACGGCCCGCCCAAGGGGTAGGGGCCGAGCTGCTTCCGCCCCTCACGCGTAGGCGGAGGAGAGGGTGGCGGGTCTACCGGCACATCCCGTTCAGCGCCGCCGGGTCCCACGGCCGCGGCTCCACCGTCAGCCCGCGCCGCTGGGCCTCGGCCTCCAGCGTCAGCGGCTGGTCGGACGGCGTGGCGTCATAGTCCGCCCGGTAGAACGCATGCCGCTCCACCGCCTCCAGGCCGACGAACCGCACGCCCTCCGCCCGGTACCAGGCCAGCAGCCGCGGCAGCATTCGCGCGTCGAAGGCGCCGGCGTGCATCAGCAGGACATAGGGGATGTCGCGACCGTAGAGCGTGCGGGCGAGGCCGCGGCTGCGCGCCAGGCTGAGGCGCGCCCAGTCCATGTACAGCCGCTCCAGCTCGGCGACGGCCGCGGCGTCCGCCTTGGCCATGCAGCGCGCAAAGGGATCGTTGAACGCCCAGTCGTCGAAGCCGAGCGTCACGCTGGCGATGCGATAGTTCCGCTCGGCCAGGTACCGGCGCACCTCGGCCCGGACCTCGGGCTTCGCACCCTCGGCCAGGAACGGGAAGCGGAACCAGCGCGTGTCGCGCCGCAGGACCGGTTCGTTGCGGTCGATATCCGCCTCGAAGGCCGCGGCGCCCACGACGTCGAGGTTCGGATGGCTCCAGGTGTGGCTGCCCAGCGGGTGGCCGGCCTGGCGCCACAGGTCCAGCACCGCCTCCGAGCCCGGCTCGCGCTCGATCTGCACGCCGTTGACGAAGCCCGTCGCCGAGCGGACGCCGGCGGCCTTCAGCGCGGCGAGGAGGTCGCGGGCGACGCCCACCCGTGTCTCGCCCGGCGGCAGGCTGGCATGGGCCGGCAGGTCGTCGAAGGTGATCGCCACCTGTTGCCCGACGGCCGGTCCCGCCCAGACCAGCGACAGGGCGAGCGCGATGGCCCTCATGGCTTGAAGAGCGACAGCGGGACGGCCGCCGCCATGGCGCGGTAGCCCGCCAGCGACGGGTGCAGATGGTCGCCCGAGTCCACGGCGGCCTTCATCCGGTCGGGCTGGGCCGGGTCGCGCATGACGGCGTCGAAGTCGATCACGGCGTCGAAGTTCCCCGGCTGGCGGATCCAGGCGTTTAGCGCCTGGCGGTCGGCCTCGCTGGCGGCCGTGGGCTTATAGAACGAGCCGGCGAACGGCAGGATAGTGGCCCCGATCGCCTTGATCCCGCGGGCCCGGGCGCGGGCGACCATCTGACGGTAGGCGCCGATCATGTCGGCCGTCAGCCGAGCGTGGGCCTCGGCGGAGATCGGGCCGTCCTGGGTGGACGTGCCCAGGTCGTTCACGCCCTCCAGGATGATGACGTAGCGCGCGCCGGTCTGGCCCAGGACATCGCGCTCGAACCGGGCCGGCGCGTTGGGGCCGAGGCCGTCGTTCAGCAGGCGGTTGCCGCCGATGCCGTGGTTGAGGACCGAGAGGTGGCGCAGGGCCGGATCGGCCTGCAGCCGCTCAGCCAGGGCGTCCGGCCAGCGCTCGTTGCGGTCGGGGCCGACGCCGTAGCCGTCGGTGATGGAATCGCCGAACGCGACGATGGCGGCGCCCCTGCGGGCGGCCGGCACGTCGATCCCGGAGACCTGGTACCAGTGCACGACCTTCTCCGCGCCCGGCAGGTCGGCGTCGGCCACGTGCTGGCCGTGAAGGTAGAAGGTGGTGGTCCGCGAGCCCGGGTGGCTGGTCTGGACCGCCGGCGCCTGGGGCAGGTGGAAGGTGATCGCCACGCTCTCAAGCGGCTTCACGGGGAAATCCACGGGATCGGAAAGGTACTCCGCGCCGGCCGGTACGGTGACCTCGGCCAGTCCGTTGAAGGTCACCGCGCGGCTACCGTGGACGACGGGCGATCCGACCGCCCTGGGTCGCGCCACATGGACCGCCGAGAACCGCAGCGGTGCGGTCCCGAAGGCGTTTGACAGCCGCACGCGGACCTGCGGGCCGCCGGCCGTCACCCGGACAATCTGGCGCACCGTGGCGTCGGCGAGCGCCGCGGCTGGCAGGGCGTTGCGGGGCTCGGGGATCTGTTGCGACGCCGCCCAGGCTCCGACCCAGGGCGCCTCGCGCGCCGTCGCCGGCGCCGCCAGCGCCAGGCCGGCAAGGGCCACGACGCCCAGTCGACGAACGAATGATAGGACGTCCAACTTCTTCCTCGCCTAGGTACGGCGGCTCTTGGTTTGCCCGCCTTTGGACGCCCGACCTTGACAGGTTGGGCGGTAGATTGATAGCGCTACCAAAAATAGGGAGGTCTGACCATGGGCGACGCCGCAACGCGGCCGACGGCCTTTCTGCCCGACGACTGGCAGAGCGCGATTCTCGTGGGCCGCATCCAGACCCCCGCCGGTCCTACGCCGGTCGTGTGCCGCGATGGCCGCCTGACGGACGTCTCGCAGACGGCGCCGACCGTGGCCGATCTTCTGAACCTGGACCTGCTCGACGTCGCCGGCCGCGACCTGGGGCCGATCGACGAGTTCGATTTCGCCGCCCAGCCGCTGCTGGCGCCCGTCGACCTGCAATGCGTGAAGGCCGCCGGCGTCACGTTTGCGGTCTCGGCGGTCGAGCGGGTGATCGAGGAGCGGGCCCGTGGCGACGCGGCCAGGGCCGAAGCCATCCGCGCCGACCTGCGGGACCGCGTCGGCGCCGACATTCGCTCGGTCAATCCCGGCAGCGCGGAAGCGGCGAAGCTCAAGGCCGCCCTGATCGCCGACGGCCTGTGGTCGCAGTACCTGGAAGTCGCCATCGGCCCCGACGCCGAGATCTTCACCAAGGCGCCGGTGCTGTCGTCGGTGGGCCACGGCGCCCAGGTCGGCATCCGCTCGGACTCCGCCTGGAACAACCCCGAGCCGGAGGTCGTGCTGGTCTGCGACCGCGCCGGCCGCGCGGTGGGCGCGACCTTGGGCAACGACGTGAACCTGCGCGACTTCGAGGGCCGCTCGGCGCTGCTCCTGGGCAAGGCCAAGGACAACAACGCCTCCTGCGCGCTCGGGCCGTTCATCCGGATTTTCGACCAGGCCTTCACCATCGACGACGTCCGCCAGGCCCAGGTTGATCTCGTCATACAGGGTCGCGACAATTACCGACTCGAGGGCCACAGCTCGATGGACCAGATCAGCCGCGATCCGCTGGAGCTGGTCCGTCAGGCGTTGTCCGAGCACCAGTATCCGGATGGCTTCGCCCTGTTCCTTGGCACGCTGTTCGCCCCGACCCAGGACCGCGACGTGGCCGGGCAGGGCTTCACCCACAAGGTGGGCGACGTGGTGCGGGTGTCCAGCCGCCGGCTTGGCGTCCTCGAAAACGAGGTGACGACCTCGAAGGCCGCCGCGCCGTGGAGCTTCGGCCTTGGCGACCTGATGCGAAATCTCGCCGGACGCGGCCTCCTCATGCCCCAGGCAGCGCAATGACCGACACCTTATCCCAGTACATCGGCGGCGAACGCGTCCGTGCAGCGGCGGCCGAGGACAGCACCAATCCCTCCAACACCAACGACGTGGTGGCCCACGTGCCCCGCGGCGGCGAAGCCGAGGTGAACGCCGCTGTCGAGGCTGCCCAGGCGGCGTTCCCGGCCTGGTCGGACGCCTCGCCCGAGGTGCGCTCGGACCTGCTGGACAAGGTGGGCGACACGATTCTCGCCCGCCGTGAGGAGTTGGGCCGGCTGCTCTCCCGCGAGGAGGGCAAGACCCTTCCGGAGGGCATCGGCGAGACCGTCCGCGCCGGCCGCATCTTCAAGTATTTCGCCGGCGAGGCCCTGCGCCGCCACGGCCAGAACCTGGACTCCGTTCGCCCCGGCGTGGAGATCCAGACCTATCGCCAGGCAGTCGGCGTCTACGGCCTGATCACGCCCTGGAACTTCCCGATCGCCATCCCGGCCTGGAAGAGCGCCCCGGCGCTGGCCTTCGGCAACACGGTGGTCCTCAAGCCCGCCGGCCCGACGCCCGCCACGGCGGCGGCCCTGGCCGACATCATCTGGGAGTGCGGCGCGCCCAAGGGCGTCTTCAACATGATCTTCGGCCCCGGCAGCATGGGCGCGAAGCTGGTGGACCATCCCGGCGTCGACGGGGTGTCGTTCACCGGCTCCCAGGGCGTCGGCTCGGCCGTGGGCGAGGCGGCGATGAAGCGCCAGGCCCGCGTGCAGCTCGAGATGGGCGGCAAGAACCCCCTGGTGGTGCTGGACGACGCCGACCTGGACCGCGCGGTCATGGTGGCCCTGGACGGGTCCTTCTTCGCCACCGGCCAGCGCTGCACGGCCTCGAGCCGGATCATCGTCACCGACGCCATCCACGACCGGTTCGTCGCGGCCCTGGCCGAGAAGGTGGCCGCGCTCCGGGTCGGCGACGCCCTGAAGCCCGAAACCCAGATGGGTCCCGCGGTCAGCGAGGCGCAGATGGAGACCAGCTACCGCTACATCGACATCGCCCGGTCGGAAGGCGGCCGCATCGTCACCGGCGGCGACCGGCTGAAGCTGGACACGCCCGGCTGGTACGTCCAGCCGACCCTGATCGCCGACACCGACAAGGCGATGCGGATCAACAACGAGGAGGTGTTCGGCCCGGTCGCCAGCACCGTCCGCGTGAAGGACTACGACGAAGCCCTGGCGGTCGCCAACGCCGGCGAATTCGGCCTCTCCGCCGGCATCGTCACCACCTCGCTCAAGTACGCGCGCGACTTCCAGCGCCGGGTGAAGGCCGGGATGGTGATGGTCAACCTGCCCACGGCCGGCGTGGACTACCACGTGCCGTTCGGCGGTTCGCGGAAGTCCAGCTACGGCGCCCGCGAGCAGGGCTTCGCGGCGGTGGAGTTCTACACCCAGACCAAGACGGCCTACTCATGGGCGTGACCGTGAACGTGGAGGCCGCGCCGAAGGGCGCGGTCTATCCCAGCCTGGAGGGCAAGCGGGTCGTCGTCACCGGCGGCGGCTCCGGCATCGGCGCAGGCCTGGTCGAGGCCTTCGTCGGCCAGGGCGCGGAAGTCCACTTCCTCGACGTGCTGGAGACCGAGTCCAAGGCGCTCGCCGCCAGCCTCGGCGAGGCGCGGATTCCGCCGCGCTTCCACGCCTGCGATCTGAAGGACGCCGACGCCATCGCCGCGTTCTTCCGGTCGGTCGGGCCGGTGGACGTGCTGGTGAACAATGCCGGCAACGACGACCGCCATACGCTTTCGCAGGTCACCCCGGCCTATTTCGACGACCGCATCGCGGTGAACCTGCGCCACATGGTGTTCTGCGCCCAGGCGGTGATCGAGGGCATGAAGGCGGCGGGCGGCGGGGCGATCATCAACTTCGGCTCGATCTCCTGGCACCTTGGCCTGCCGGACCTCGTCCTGTACGAAACCGCCAAGGCCGGCATCGAGGGCATGACCCGCGCGCTCGCCCGTGAACTGGGCGGGTTCGGCATCCGGGTCACCTGCATCAACCCCGGCAACGTCCGCACGCCGCGCCAGTTGAAGTGGTACACGCCCGAAGGGGAGGCCGAGATCGTCGCCCAGCAGTGCCTGAAGGGTCGGATCGAACCCCGCGACGTGGCGGCGCTGGTGTTGTTCCTGGCGTCCGACGACGCCCGCTTCTGCACCGGCCACGAGTACTGGATCGACGCGGGGTGGCGATGAGCGGGACCGAGGCCCAGTGCGTCCTGAAGTCCGCCTGTGAGCTGGGCGAAGGGCCTGTCTGGCGCGCGGAGGACAAGGCCGTCTGGTTCGTCGACATCAAGGGTCTGCGCATCCACCGCTACGAGCCCGAGAGCGGCGCGGCGTTCAGTTGGCAGGCCCCGGCCCAGCCCGGCTTCATCGCACCCGTCGAGGGCGGCGGCTGGGTCGCCGGCCTGAAGACCGGCCTGCACCGCTTCGATCCCAGGTCAGGACGCTTCGAGCTGATGACCGCGGTCGAGGACGCCGGCCTGGACAACCGCCTGAACGACGGCTTCGTCGATGCGCGCGGGCGGCTCTGGTTCGGCTCGATGCATGACGGCGAGACGGCGCTGTCCGGCGCGCTCTACCAGCTGGACGGCCAGGACCTGCGGCGGCTGGACGACGGCTACTGCATCACCAACGGGCCGGTCACGAGCCCGGACGGCCGCACCTTCTACCACACCGACACCCTGAAGAAGGTGATCTACGCCTTCGATCTGGCGAACGACGGCAGCCTTTCGAACAAGCGGGTGTTCGTCCAGATCGAGGACGGCGCGGGCCACCCGGACGGCTCGATCGTCGACGCCGAAGGGTGCCTCTGGACGGCCCTGTTCGGCGGCTGGGGCGTGCGGCGCTATTCCCCGAAGGGCGAGCTCCTGACCTTCGTCCGCCTCCCCTGCGCCAACGTCACCAAGATCGCCCTGGGCGGCCCAAAACTGACGACCGCCTACGCCACCACGGCCTGGAAGGGCTTGTCCGCCGCCGAGCGCGCGGCCCAACCGCTGGCCGGCGGGCTGTTCCGGTTCGAGGTCGAGACGCCGGGGCTGCCGCAGCACGGCGTGCGCCATGGCTGACCGCACGCCGGCGCGTCCGTTCCGGTCGCGGGACTGGTTCGCCGATCCCGCTCGCTCCGACATGACCGCCCTCTACCTCGAGCGGTTCATGAACTACGGAATCACCCCGGCGGAGCTGCGCGCCGGGCGCCCGATCATCGGCATCGCCCAGACCGGCAGCGACCTGTCGCCCTGCAACCGCATCCACGTGGAGCTGGCGAAGCGCGTCCGCGACGGGATCCGCGACGCCGGCGGCATCCCGATGGAGTTCCCGGTCCATCCGATCTTCGAGAACTGCCGCCGCCCCACCGCGGCGCTGGATCGCAACCTGGCCTACCTGGGCCTGGTCGAGACCCTCTACGGCTATCCCATCGACGCGGTGGTCCTCACCACCGGCTGCGACAAGACCACGCCCAGCGGGATCATGGCCGCCTCCACCGTCGACATCCCCGCCATCGTGCTCTCGGGCGGGCCGATGCTGGACGGCTGGCACGAGGGCGAACTGGTGGGCTCCGGCACGGTGATCTGGCGCAGCCGACGCAAACTGGCCGCCGGCGAGATCGACGAAGACGAATTCCTGGCCCGCGCCACCGCCTCGGCGCCATCCGCCGGCCACTGCAACACCATGGGCACCGCCTCGACCATGAACGCCGTGGCGGAGGCGCTGGGCCTGTCGCTGCCGGGTTGCGCGGCGATCCCGGCGCCCTACCGCGAGCGGGGGCAGATGGCCTACGAGACCGGCCGCCGGATCGTCGAGATGGCCTACGAGGACCTGCGGCCCTCGAAGATCCTGGACCGGGCGGCCTTCCTCAACGCCATCAAGACCGTCAGCGCCATCGGCGGTTCGTCCAACGCCCAGCCGCATATCGTGGCCATGGCCCGGCACGCGGGCGTCGAACTGACGCCCGATGACTGGAGCGTCCACGGCCTGGACATCCCGCTGCTGGTCAACATGCAGCCGGCTGGCAAGTACCTGGGCGAGCGGTTCCATCGGGCCGGCGGCGTGCCGGCCGTGTTGTCGGAGCTGCTGGCGGCAGGCCGGATCGAGGGCGGATGCCTGACGGTGACCGGCGGCACCCTGGCCGAGAACGTGGCGGGCTGCGTATCGACGGACCGCGAGGTGATTCTGCCCTACGAGCAGCCGCTCCGCGAACGCGCCGGATTCGTGGTGCTGAAGGGCAACCTGTTCGACTTCGCGATCATGAAGACCTCGGTGATCTCCGAGGAGTTCCGCGCCCGCTACCTGAGCGAGCCGGGGCGGGAAGGGGTGTTCGAGGCGCGCGCGGTCGTGTTCGACGGCTCGGACGACTACCACCACCGGATCAACGACCCGGCCCTGGGCGTCGACGAGCGCTCGATCCTGGTGATCCGGGGGTCAGGGCCGATCGGCTGGCCAGGCTCGGCGGAGGTGGTGAACATGCAGCCGCCGGACGCGCTGATCCAGCGCGGGATCTCCAGCCTGCCGACCCTGGGCGACGGGCGTCAGTCCGGCACCTCGGACAGCCCGTCGATCCTCAACGCCTCGCCCGAAAGCGCGGCGGGCGGCGGGCTGGCGTGGCTCCGCTCTGGGGATGTGATCCGGATCGACCTCAACGCCGGCCGCTGCGACGCCCTGGTGGACGAGGCGCAGATCGCGCGGCGCAAGGCGGAGGGCCCGCCTCCTGTTCCGGAGAGCCATACCCCCTGGGAGGAGCTCTACCGCGAGAAGACCGGGCAACTGGCGGACGGCGCGGTCCTGGAGATGGCCGTGAAGTACCGCGGCGTCGCCGCGAAGACTCCACGCCACAACCACTGACCGTCCGAGCGGCTTAGCGCTTGCGGAAGACCCGGCGTTGCGGTCCGCCGCCGACGCGGGGCGTGGCGTCGCGGTGGCGGAAGATGATCCGGGCCCGGTCCATGTCGTAGGGCGTCATTTCCACGGTCACGCGGTCGCCGACCATCGAGCGGATCCGGTTCTTCTTCATCTTGCCGGCGGTGTAGGCCAGCACTTCGTGATCGTTCTCGAGTTTGACGCGGAAACGGCCCTCGGGCAGCAGTTCAGCGATCTCGCCTTCGAATTCGATCAGTTCTTCTTTCGCCATGGAAACTCCTTCATCGGGGACACGAAAACGGGCCGGCGTGCACCGGCCCGTCGCGGTTACTGGCAGCTCGGATGCCTAGGACCGGCCCCCCGACATCGCGATGATGTACCTGGGGGTCGCCCTCTGCCGACTATGAGGTCTCGCGCCGAAGACCGGCGGCGGGGCCAAATTATCGGAGAGGTCGTAGTCAGAATTCCGGGGCCGACTCCGAAGATCGGCGGGAACGGCAGGCGAGCCAAATCGATATTTGACCTTGCCATAATGGGGTTTTTGCGGGCTCGGCGCAAGGCGCGGCCTGCCGGCGGGCCCTTCGCTCGCGAGCCTTCGAAGGCGCGCAGAAGATCCTGACCCTGGATTCTGGGCCTCGCTGCGCACATGGTCGCAGCGGTGGTCTTACCATGGGCCTTGACCATGATAGCGCTATCATAAATGGTGCATGTCGGCCGAAGCGGCCTGAAGAACCGCTGCGTCGAATTGAGGAAACCGCGGACCAACGTGTCCGCCAGGGAAGGGTGAACCAGTGTCCGCCACGAGCAGTCCGGCCGTCGCCGGGACCGGGGAGAGCGCCCGGGTGAACATGGCCTTCATCGCCGCCATCGTGGCCGTCGCCACCATCGGCGGCTTCATGTTCGGCTACGACAGCGGGGTCATCAACGGCACGCAGGAGGGGCTGGAGAAGACCTTCGCCCTGTCCAAGCTGGGCACCGGCTTCAACGTCGGCGCGATCCTGCTGGGCTGCGCGGCGGGCGCCTTCATGGCCGGCCGCCTGGCCGACCTGATCGGGCGGCGCACGGTGATGATGATCGCCGCCAGCCTGTTCATCGTCA
>Ga0209257_1001843_pt1 | contig 23092 bp, 24 predicted proteins | sample AraplaCvi_mCL_r2_FD_184277 | JGI IMG/M metagenome (GOLD analysis project Ga0209257, IMG submission 184277) | Arabidopsis root microbial communities from North Carolina, USA - plate scrape MF_Cvi_mCL_r2 (SPAdes) (version 2) | ecosystem: Host-associated > Plants > Roots > Endosphere | place: USA...
TCCATGGAACGCGCCATGGCCGAGACCAAGCGCCGCCGGGAGAAGCAGGAGGCCTACAACCTCGAGCACGGCATCACGCCGGAGAGCGTGAAGAGCCAGATCAAGGACATCCTGGCCAGCCACTACGAGCGCGACCACGTCACCGTGCCCGTCGGGATCGCCGAGGACGGCAAGCCCTTCATGGGCGACAACTTCAAGACCACGCTCAAGGACCTGGAGGCCCGCATGCGCGAGGCCGCGGCCAACCTGGAGTTCGAGACCGCCGCGCGCCTGCGCGACGAGATCAAGCGCCTGAAGATGCTCGACCTCGAATTCGCCAACGAAATGCTCACCCCCGAAGGCCAGACCGCCGACAGGGGCGCCGTGAAACGCGTCAAGGCCGAGGCGCGGGCCGAGGCGGCGGAACGGTTCCGGAAAGGGCGGCTGTAGCGCGCCCAAACACCTGCCATCCCGTCTCGGTCGTCATCGCCCGGCTTGTCCGGGCGACCCATGAACACCGGATGCCGCCGGAGAGGCGGTGCGGGCGCCGCTGCAAGCCTTCAAAGACGGAGATCATGGGTGGCCCGGACAAGCCGGGCCATGACGAGCATGAAGAGGGTGCTTGAGCTCCCTCAGTCGAACACGTCCGCCACCGTCGCCGGCGCCTCCACGCGCAGCGCGTAGATGGTGGCCGACATGGCGTAGCACGCGACGCCGTAGGCCGCGCCCACCGCCAGGAACAGCGCTTGCCGCCAGCCCTCGAGCTGCCCGCCTCCGGCCATGAGCGGCCCCCAGTTCACCGCGATCACCAGCCCGAATGGGATCATGAAGATCAGATAGCCGAAGATCAGCCCCCGGGTCGCCCGGCGCATCAGCCGCCAGCCCGCCGCGACCGTCACCTCGTTGCGTCCCATGAGCCGGCAGACCGGCCACAGCGTCAGCCGGAGCAGCACGAAGACGGCCAGCAGGTAGACCACCAGAATGACATATGAACTCGCCGCCACGGCCGCGGGCGACAAGGTGTTCGCCACGAAGGTCCGCCCGAGTGAGATCGCCTGGAACTGGAAGGTCAGCGCGGCCATGACCCCCGCGCACTCCAGCAGGCCGCGGTCGACCCGCAGCAGGCCCTTCGGCCCGCGCAGAAACAGCCGGACCGCCAGCGCCGCGCCCAGCCCCGAGATCAGGGTCGTCCCGACCAGGTACGCCACATAGGCGGGCGTGACCCCGCCTCTCGCCAGGTCCATGCCCGCCGCGTCGGCCGCCGCCTGCAGCGCCCAGCCCGCGCCGAAGACGCCGGCGATGACGGCCAGGGTGTGCACCCCACCCTGGCGCATCCGCGCCACCGCCCCGCCGACGATCGCCATCGTCCCGATCCGCTCGGCCCGGCCGATCCCCCGCCGCTCGCCCTCTGCGATCGCCGCCATCTACGCCCCCCAACAACCGCGCCCCCCGGCGCAGGCCTCGACAGGACCAGCCTCCGCCCCGGCAAGTCAAGGTTGCGACCGCCGCACGCCGCACCCGCCTTGACTCCGCGCCCGCCAGACCGCGACGGTGGCGGTTCAGCCGAAGGGGCTCCCCCATGCGCCTGCCGACCCGTCTCGCGGCCCTCGTCGCCATGTGCTGCGCCGCGACGGCCGCGCCGCCGGCCCGCGCCGAGCCCGACAAGCCCCTGGTCGCCGTCACCAACACGCTCACCGAGCACGTGGCCTACTGCACCCTGCTGGTCGACGGCCGCGCCCGCACCAAGCTCGCCATCCGTCCGGGCAAGACCTGGTCCGAAGCCTTCGACCCCCGCCGCGAACTGCTGCTGGTCTGCGACCGCGCCACCTCGATCCGGTTCGGCCCGCTCAAGGCGGGGAACAGCTACCGGATCGTGGGGGCCGAGGGGCGGAAGATCGAGTTGGCGGAAGGGAGTGGAGGCTAAACAGCCCCCCATTCCTTCCGCCCCGGCAACACACCTCCGCCCCGCTCTTAACTACACACCGTGGCGCCGAATCCCCACGTCTCGAGACAGCACAGTTAACTGGCGCCGTTCATGCTGGGGACAGGGAACCTCTGCTGTGTTTGGGACGTAAGTTGAAGCAGCAAGGTCGACCGTAGCGTGATCCAAACGCGGTCCGTGTGCGTAACGATCTTGGGGATCCAATGAGGTACATAAAGATGTCACCGTCTCTCTCCGTGGTCGCCGACAACGACCTGAAGACCATCCTGCCGGCGAAGACCGAATCCGTGTCGGAGCGCGTGCGGCGACTGCAGGCCGAGGCCCGCCAGCTCGCCAAGGACCATGTGAAGTCGCTCTCGCGCGCCATGGTCGAGCTGGAGCAGCTCGCGGCCGAGATCGCCGAGGGCGGGGACGCCTACGCCCCCGGCATCCGCGAAGTGGCCCGCCAGCTGGTCGAGGACCTCGACAGCCGCGTGCAGACCCTGGAAGCCATCGCCGCCCGCACCTGAGCGGCGCGTCATCAAGGCAGTCCGACGGCCGGCCCTCGGCGGGCAGCGATCCCCCGCCGACGGGCGGACGCATCCGGGGCGCCCCCTGGGTTAACCGCCTTTCTCAAGCTTACCGCCCTGGGTCGTGCTTGCCGACCCGGCGCCACTTTGTCGGGAAGCCGACGCCATTTTGGAACAGGCGCCCTACGCCCACGGTTCCCCTTCGCGACCCCGAGGGACGCAAGGATGCCATTTCCGGACACTGACCTCGCCGCCATGGTGTCGGCGAACGACAAGCTGCTGAAGGCGCTGATCGGCCTCCTGGCGATCAAGGACGCCCATCTCCTCGCGGAGTTGCGCACCATCTTCGCCATGGCCGACCATCCCGCCGCCCCCGCCGTCACCGCGGCGGAGTCCCGCACCTGGGCCCGGGTCCGCCGCGAACTGGCGATCATCACCGACATGGTCGAGGGCGAGGACGCCGAAGAGCCCGGCGGCCGCCAGGCCCGCAACTAGGCTCCTTCCCGACGCGAAGCGCGGGGGAAGTGAAGGGCGTGAGGGGCGCCGGGCCCTGCGAACACCCATAGGTCCTGGCGAGCTGCCGGCGCCCGCCTTCAAAGGCCAGCCTATTCTGGAGGCCGCCTCATCGTGAGAAAACGATCCTCGTCGCCGAGATTGGCTCCCAGCGGCGCCGCAGCTCCGCCAGCCGCCCGGCCCACGTCGCTGAACCGCCAGCGGTCGAGGATGTAGAGGTCGCCGTATTGTTTTTGCGCGAGCTTCTGGTTCTTGGTCAGGCGCGCGCCCGGTCCCATCTTGCTCTCGCCGATGAACCCCTCGTTCGTCCTGGGATTCACGCCCACCTCGTCCGCCACGGTGTAGCGGCCATTTCCAAGGCCGACGCGCTTCTGGGTTCCGATGATCTCGTCGCCGCGCACAACGGTCTTCAACCGAGATAGGGTTTCGCCCACCTGGCCCTTGGCAGCTTTGTCGAGGCCGGCGATCCAGTGCCTGCTCGCAATGTCGCCGGCCCGGCCCAGGAACGCGGCCGCATGGCCGTCGTCAAAGGCAGCCTCCAACGAAGGCGCCTTGCCGTGGAGAAGATCCGTCACCATCGAGGTCGTCACGCCACCCGCCGCGCCACCGGCCGTCGGTCCGGCGAACCGGGTCGCCACGCCGCCCACCGCCCCGCCGATGGTCGCCCCGAGCCTGTCTCGCGCATCGCTGGACCGGCCGGTCAGGATGTCCGCCGCGACTTGGTCTACGGCCCCCGCGAGGGCCCCGCCGGCCGCCGCCATCTTCGTCAAACCACGAGGGTCGGGGCCTCGCGTCACGCCCTTCGCCACATCGCGGATGATCGCGCCGCCGCGCGGCAACCTGACAACCAACGCGCGCGTCACGGCGGGCGCGCCGAGTGCGGCGACGCTGCCCACGAATCCAGCGACCTGCCCGACGCCGCGCGCCGCGCCATAGTGCTTGGCGTCGAACTCATCCTCGCTCCGCTTGACGGCCATCGCCGTGGAATAGTCGTCGAGGACGCCGGAAACATCACGATCCCGGATTGCCTGCACCGCGGCGTCGCCTCCGGCCAACAAGTGGTCCGCCAGCCCGAACGTCGCCTCGTCCACAAATCCACTGGCGGCCGCCTTGAGCTGCCGACCTGCCTCCTGAGTGACGTGCGCCGTCGGCTTGGGTCCGGGCTTGGCAGGCGCTCGGCTCGCGACGGCCGGCGCCCTCGCTCGCGGCGCTACACCGCGCACTGCTCCCTTCACCATGGCGCCCCCCACAGCCTGCGGCAGGCGGCCCTGCATGGCCGCCACACCAAGCGCGCGCACCTCTGCGGGCGTACGCGCCAGCACCTCCCGGCCGGTCTTGATCGTGTCCGCATAGACCTGGCGGCCCTTCGCCTCGGCGCCGGCCGCTGCGCGTCGCACCTGCGCTTCCCGTTCTCGGATCCAGCGCTCCGCCTCAGCGCGCTTCGCGCGCAACTGCTCCTGCAGGCTCATGGCCATGCTCGTCCCCTTGGTGTTGGTTGCGGGACCAGGTGGGCGGAAGGCGAGGACCATCGCTCGGGATGGTCTTGTTCGCTCGGATCGCAGCTACCCAGACAAGCTTCACCATAATTCGACCCGCAGGGGTTGTCAAGAACAATTCAAGAACGTAGGCTCGCAGCCAAGCTTCACCTTTGGGAGACGGTCTTGAGTTCGATCTTTGTGGCGGCGCTTGCGGGCGCTGCGGGCGGCGCCGTGGGCGCGGGCGTCACATGGGGATTGTCGCGGGTGCTGCGGAGCCAGCCGAAATGGCTCACCGCCGTGCCGATCGCGTTCGCCATCCTGGCCGTGTCGCTGGTCCGAAACCTTGAGCCCGGCCCCGGGGAACAGGCGATGGCGGCGCTGGACGAGTCGCCGACGATCCAGGCCCTGAAGGCGCACTATCCGGACGACTACGCGAAGCTCGCGGCGAAGGTGCGGGCGGTCGCGGCGACGGCAAGCCCACAGGAGGCCAACGCCCTTGTCGGCGGCGTCCTCAACGACGTGCTGATGCGCCAGCGCGCAAAGGCGGACACGAGCAGCGCGCGCGCCCTCTACGCCGTCACCCGGATGGAAGGGCAGGCGCTGCGCGCCGTCGATCCGGCCGCATGCGCCGCGTTCCTGGACGGCAAGGACGCTTCGGCGACGCTCGACAAGGTGCTCACCCCCGAGATCGTCGCCCGCGATCGGGAGGCCACGAGCCGGCTCCTCGTTCAGACCGCAACCACGCCCGCCCCACCTGCCGCAGGGTTGCCCACGGACCAGCTGGTGAAGCTTTCGATGGAAGCCGTCTCGACCCTGCCGGGGGCGGACCAGGACGTCGCCATCGCTGTCCTGAAGGCGGCGCGCAGTCCCGCGAATCCGGAGGAGAACCGGGTCATGTGCGACTTCAACCTCGCCCTTACCGGGGCCATCCTCTCGCGGCCGGCGCCCGTCGCGGGAGAGCTTGTGCGGGGCCTCTGGGCGACGCCGTAGCCCCGCTGCTAAGCCACTAGGTCCCGGAACTCGTGGCTGCGGCGCAGCCAGGCCGCCGCATAGCCGCAGATGGGGATGACCCGCAGGTCCTTGGCCCGCGCATCCGCCGCCAGCGCCGCCATCAGCCGGCCCGAGGCGCCGGTCCCGCGCAGGGGCACGGGGCTGAAGACGTAGTCGATGTAGAGCCGCTCGCCGTCGCGGCGATAGTCGGCGTAGGAGGTCAGGCCCTGCTCGTCGATCTCGTAGCGTTCGCCCGTATCGCGCAGTTCGGACATTGATCGGGCTCCCGAGCCGGTTAGGTTTCGAAGCTGGGGAACGTCCTTGGAGAGATCAAGATGCGTGTCATCGCGGTTCTGGGTGTGAGCCTGCTGGCCCTCGCGGCCTGCCAGAAGAAGGAAGCCAAGGCCCCGGCCGCCGAGGTCTCGGCGTCGGCGTCGGGCGGGAACACCAGCGCCTCGGCGGGCCCGGTCGCCATGCCGAAGCGCAAGCCCGGCCTCTGGAGCCACACCATGGTGGCCAACGGCAGCACCCAGGCGATGAAGGTCTGCATCGACGCCGACACCGACGCCAAGATGAGCGTCTGGGGCCAGGCGGTCGGCAAGGACATGTGCTCGAAGAACAGCGTCTCGGCCACGCCGGGCGGCTACGCGTTCGAGAGCGAGTGCGACATGGGCTCCATGGGCCATGTCGTCTCGAAGGGCTCGGTCACCGGCGACTTCAACTCGGCCTATACGGTCAAGACGTCGAGCACGACCACGGGCTCGTCCATGCCCCAGGCCAACACCACAAGCGAGATGACCCTGACCGCCAAGTGGGAAGGCGCCTGTCCCGCCGACATGAAGGGCGGCGACATCACCCTGCCCGGCGGCATGAAGATCAACATGGAGGCCATGGCCGCGAAAAAATAATCGCTGGGCTGTCGGGACTGTCGTCGATGCGCCGTCCTTATGGCCAACAGAGGAGAACGCACATGGCTACCAAGATCGACATCGCCCCGAACCATGACAACGAGCTGGTCCTGGCCCGCATCATGGATGCCACGCCGGAGCAGCTCTACAAGCTGTGGACCACGCCCGAGCGCTTCCCGGAATGGTTCTGCCCGCAGCCCTGGCGCGCCGAAGTCACCAAGATGGAGCTGCGGCCCGGCGGTGCCAGCGAGACCACCATGTACGGCCCGGACGGCGAGGTGTTCCCGAACCGCGGCGTCTATCTGGACGTCGTGCCGAACGAGAAGATCGTCTTCACCGACGCTTTCACGGAGGGCTGGGTCCCCGCCGAGGGCGGCGGCATGATGACCTGCGTGCTCACCTTCGAGGCCCGGCCCGACGGCAAGACCCTCTACCTCGCCCGCTGCGGCCACCCCACGGCCGAGAAGAAGGCCCAGCACGAGCAGATGGGCTTCCACGAGGGCTGGGGCATCGTCGCCGATCAGTGCGAGGCGATCGCGAAGACTCTTTGAAAACTAGCCGCTCATCCCCGCGAAGGCGGGGACCCAGGCTTGCTTCATCCGCGCACCGATGGGGACCCGACCTAAGTCTGGGTCCCCGCATGCGCGGGGACGAGCGGGGCTTTAGATGAGCTCCACCGCCATCGCAGTCGCCTCGCCGCCGCCGATGCAGAGGCTGGCGACGCCCTTCTTCCCGCCGCGCGCTTCCAGCGCGGAGAGCAGGGTCGCCAGGATGCGGGCGCCGCTCGCGCCGATCGGGTGCCCCAGGGCGCAGGCGCCGCCGTTGACGTTGAGCTTGGCCCGGTCGATGCCCAGGTCGCGCTCGGCAATCATGGCGACCACGGCGAAGGCCTCGTTGATCTCGAAGAGGTCGACGTCGTCCACGGTCCAGCCGGCGCGCTTCAGCACCTTCTGCACCGCCGGGACCGGGGCGGTGGTGAACAGGCCGGGCTCGTGGGCGTGGGCCGCGTGGCCAGCGACCCGGGCCACGATCTTCATACCCAGGCGCCTGGCCACGCTCTCGCGGGTCATGACCAGGGCGGCCGCGCCGTCGCTGATCGAGCTGGCGTTGGCGGCCGTGATGGTGCCGTCCTTGGCGAAGGCGGGCTTCAGCGTCGGGATCTTGGCCGGGTCGGCCTTCAGCGGCTGCTCGTCCTTGTCGACCGTCACCGTGCCCTTGCGGTCGGTCACCTGGACCGCGACGATCTCGCGGGCGAAAGCCCCGCTCTCGGTGGCCGCCCGCGCCTTGGCCAGCGAGCCGATGGCGTACTCGTCCTGCGCCTCGCGGGTGAACTGGTAGGACTTGGCAGTCTCTTCCGCGAACGAGCCCATCAGCCGCCCAGGCTCGTAGGCGTCCTCGAGGCCGTCCAGGTACATGTGGTCGTACATGGTGTCGTGGCCGATCCGCGCGCCGCCGCGGTGCTTGGTCATCAGGTACGGCGCGTTGGTCATGCTCTCCATGCCGCCCGCGACGATCACGTCGACCGACCCGGCCGCCAGGGCGTCATGCGCCAGGATCGCGGCCTGCATGCCCGAGCCGCACATCTTGTTGACTGTGGTGGCCTCCACCGACTTGGGCAGGCCCGCGCCCAGCGCCGCCTGGCGGGCCGGCGCCTGACCCAGGCCCGCGGGCAGGACGCAGCCCATCAGGATCTGCTCGACGGCGGCGGGGTCCACGCCCGAGCGCTCGACGGCGGCCCGCACCGCGGTCGCGCCGAGCTCGGTGGCCTTCACGCCGCTGAGGACGCCCTGGAAACCGCCCATCGGCGTGCGGGCGTAGGAAGCGATGACGACGGGGTCGGAGGAGGTCTGGGTCATGGCTGCCGATATAATTTCACCGGTTGTCGAAAACCAGCGGACGCAGCGTCAACCTCAGACGTCGCGCACCGTCCCCTGGATGAAGCCGCCGCCCAGCACGCGGGTCGGCGCCTCGGGCGCATAGAGCACGCAGGCCTGGCCAGGCGCCACGCCCTCCTCGGCCGTGTCGAACACCAGGCCCGGCTGACCGCCGACCAGGCCGAGCTTGCCCAGGACCGGCTCGCGGGTGGAGCGCACGCGCGCCAGCACCGGCCGCCCGGCGTCGCAGGCCGCCTCGATGGACGGGCCGTCGCCGATCCAGTTGGTGTCCTTCAGCGTCAGGGCATGCGTCAGCAGCGCCTCGCGCGGCCCGACGATCACGTGGCGCTTCTCGGCGTCGATCTTCACCACGAACAGCGGGTCGCCCACGGCCACGTTCAGGCCCCGGCGCTGGCCGATCGTGTAGCGGGTCACGCCCTCGTGGCGGCCCAGCACCCGGCCGTCCTGGTGGACGATGTCGCCCGGCTCGGCGCCATGCGGGCGCAGGCGATCGATGACCGTGGTGTAGCGGCCTTCCGGCACGAAGCAGATGTCCTGGCTGTCCGGCTTGTCGGCCACCGCCAGCCCCAGCTCCATCGCCGCCGCCCGCACCGCCGGCTTCGGCAGCGCGCCCAGCGGAAAGCGCAGGTAGGCCAGCTGCTCGGGAGTCGTCGCGAAGAGAAAATATGACTGGTCCCTGGCCGGATCGGCGGCGCGGTGCAGCTCCGGCCCGCCCGGCCCGACCTCACGGCGGACGTAGTGGCCCGTCGCCATGGACTCGGCGCCCAGGTCGCGGGCGACGTCCAGCAGGTCGCGGAACTTCACCGTCTGATTGCAGCGGATGCAGGGGATCGGCGTCTCGCCGCGCAGGTAGCTGTCGGCGAAGTCCTCGATCACCTGCTGCTTGAAGCGACTCTCGTAGTCCAGGACGTAGTGCGGGATGCCGATGCCCTCGGCCGCGGTCCGCGCGTCGTGGATGTCCTGGCCGGCGCAGCAGGCGCCCTTCTTCTGGATCGCGGCGCCATGGTCGTAGAGCTGCAGCGTCACGCCGACGACGTCGTAGCCCGCCCGCGCCAGCAGCGCGGCGGTCACGGTGGAGTCCACCCCGCCCGACATGGCGGCCACGATCCGGGTCCCGGCCGGCAGGCGCACGGCTTCGCGCGCGGCCTCGATCAGGCCGTCGCTCAGGCGGTCGGGAACGAGCACCGGGGCGTTCATGGCGGCCTATGTAGCGGTTAGGCCGCGGTTTTTCGAGCCTACCTCAGGAGATTGATCAACGAGGATTCCTGCAGCGACTGGAAAACATAGGCCGCCGACTGCACGGCAAGCTGCGCCTGCTGCAGCTGGGCGGCCGCCTCGGCCATGTCGGCGTCAGTGATGTCGCCCAGCATGCCGGCCAGCGAATTCTGCCGGGTCTTCAGGTCGTCGGCGATGGTCTCGAGGCGCTTCTGGTTCACGCCGTTGTAGGCCGCCTTCTGGGTCACGTCGGCGCGCACGGTGTCCCAGCTGGCGAGCTGGTTCTCCAGGAAGGTCTGCTGCGCGGCGGTGAGTTGGCCGGTGAAGGGACCGGATGGGCCCTGGTTGAAAGCCTCGAACGACTGGAAGGCGGTCAGCATGGCCGTGCCGATGTCGTCGGCCAGCAGGCCCGTGGTCACGGTGGTCGCCTCGTCGAGCTTGGCCGTGACCTTGAAGTCGTCGTTCTGGAAGAAGCTGGCGATCGGCGGGCCCGCCGTCAGGTCGGTGAGGGTGGTGACGGTGACCGGGCGGGTGTCGACCTGGCCGCCCGCGAACACGTACTTGCCGCCATAGCGGGCGTTCATGCCCTCGACCGCGTTGCGCAGCTGGCCCTCGACATCCTCGACCAGGGTGTCCGCCCGGCCCGAGGCCAGGGCCTCCGAAAACAGCTGGCGCACGGCCTGCGCCGCGTCGGCGACGCGGGTCAGCGCGGTGTCCTGGGTGTCCAGCTTGTCGGTGAGCAGCTTGTTCTGGTCCTCGTAGACGCTGAGCCGGGTCTGCACCGAGCGCATGGCCGTGAGCAGCTCGGAGGACTTGGCGTAGTCCTTGAGGTTCTGGCCGTTCTTCTGGGTCGAGACCTTGTCGCCGGCCTCCATCTGGTTCCGCTGGGCGGTCAGCAGATTGGCGAGGACGGCGGAGTAGTTCCCGGGGGTGGTGACGCGGGTGACCATGACTAGTCTCCTCAGACCATGTTCAGCAGGACGTCGTAGAGGTCGCTGGCGGCCTGGATCATGCGGGCGGAGGCGCTGAACGCCTGTTGGTAGGTGGTGAGGTTGACCAGTTCCTCATCGAGGTTCACGCCCTCGACGGACTGGCGGCGGTTGTTGGCTTCGTTCGACACGGCCTCGGCGCTGGTCTTGCGGGTCTCCGCGGCCGCCGCGCCGCGACCGATCGAGCCGCCGAACTCCGCGGCGTAGCGCGAGACGGTCATGGTGACCTGGCCCAGCGAGCCCGCCGCCTGGAACAGCGTGTTCAGATCGCCGGCCTGCGAGAGGCCCAGGGCGCCCTGGCCGTCGCCGGGACGCACCGCCACCTGGCCCACGGTCGCGCTCGTGTCGAGCTTGCCCATCGCCATCTTGGTCGGGTCGGAGGTGTAGATCGACGACACGGAGAAGCGGCTGGCGCGCATGGAGCGCTCCTGCACGCCCAGGCCGAACAGCTGGCTGATCGAGGGACCGCCGGCGCCTCGCTGGGTGTTGTCGGTGATCACCGAGACCTTGGCGTCCAGCGCCGCCGAGGACGTGAAGCTCAGCACGCCGTTCGCGTCGAGCCCGAACGAGCCGTAGAGGCCGACGCCCGTGGCGTTGTTGTTCAGCGAGGCCAGCAGGTCGCTCATGTTCGGCGCGGCGGGGACCGTCACCGACACGTTCGTGATCGGACGCCCGTCGCCATACGAGAGCTGCAGGCTGATCTGGTCGCCCGGCGTGAAGCCGTGCGGGCTCGTCGTCGTGAGGCCCGTGGCGTAGTTGGTCTGGCCCGTGGACTTGATCAGGTCGTTGAGGCCGAAATAGTGCGAGAAGCCGCGGCCGGTCCGCTGCGAGGTCCCCTCGTCGATCGCCAGGCCGTTGCCGCCCGTGGCGTTCAGCGTCAGGGCGCCGCCCGTGAAGGTCGCGCTGCCCGAGCCCCCGAGGGCGGTGTTCAGGCTGGCCAGGAAGGTGGCCGGCGTGAAGGTCGGCCCCGCCGCGCCGTTCACCGTCATCGTGCCCGCGGTGAAGTCCACGTCGATCTTGCGCTGGAGCAGGCCTTGGGCGTTCGTTATCGCGATCGTCGTGGTCCCGGTGAAACCCGTGATCGCGCTGGGCAGGTCGAGGCCGGTGTTGCGGCCGGCCATCGTGGCCGGGGCCGGATAGGCGGCCGCGTCATTGTTGGCGGCGTTGAGCTGGTCGACGGCCTTGCTCACGAACTCGCCCATCTGGTCGTAGATCTTGGGCAGCTCGACGTCGCGCAGTTCCAGCAGGCCCTTCAGCTCGCCGCTGGTGATGTTGATCGGGGTCGACGTCGGGCTGCCGACGATCTGGGCCGAGATGTATCCAGGCGTAGAGTCGGTGGAGTTGTAGGTCAGCTTGGCCGGATCGTCGCCGGCCAGCAGCACCCCCTCGGCCGAACGCACGTCCACGCCGCCCCCCGTACGCGGGGCCACGCGCACGTTCATCAGGCCGGCCAGCTCGTCGAGCAGCTGGCTCTGGATGTTCTCCGAGCCAGAGGCGTCGGCGCCCACCAAGCTGGCGCGCTTGATGTCGGTGTTGAGCTTGCTGATCTCTTCCAGCAGGCTGTTGGCGCGGTCCACGTCGGCGCTGATCCGCGTCTCGACCGTGTCGCCCAGGGCAACGACCTGGCTGTTGATCCGGTCGGCCTCGGTCAGGAAATCCTCCACCGTCGACAGCGCCTGGCTGCGCAGCAAGGTCGAGGACGGGTCGTCGGCGGCGGTGGCGAAGGCGGCGAAGATCTTGTCCAGGCGGTTGAAGAAGAAGCCGTCCTTGCCGGGGTCGCCGAACAGGCTCTGGGCGTTGTCCAGGTACTGCGCGACGGCGCCCCAGCGCTCGGAGTCAGAGGCCGCCGTCAGCGAGGCCATCTGCAGATACTGGTCGGTGATCCGCTTGACGCCGTCGATCCGGACGCCCTGGCCGGCGCCGTCGACCACCAGCGAGCTCTGGTTCACGGCCTTGCGGACGTATCCGGGCGTGTTGACGTTGGCGATGTTGTCGGAGACGGCGCGCAGCGAGGCCTGCGCGGCGTTCAGGCCGGACGATGCGGTTCGAAGAGTGGCCGTTAGCGACATCGATTAAGGCTCCGCCCGGCAAAGGCTGACGCACGACCCGGCGGATTCTGCCGGGGCATTGGTGAACGCGCGTGCGTCAGGCCGGAAATTCTTCAATAGTTTCAACATTGGTCCCTCTGAGGGCCCGATGGGGTCGTGGATAGAAGCGCAAGTCCGGCGCCAGTCCGGGATGCGGCGGCCGAACCCCACTCTGCACAGCTACGGTTAGGGTTTTGGTAAGGCGGCAGGGAACGCCCCATAGGCGCGCCGACGGCCCGGCAAATTCATCCGTTGCGGACCTGGCCCGCCGGCAACGCGACGAGCCTTATTCAACAAAAACAGCAAGTTGGAAAACTGGCCCAGGGGTTGCTGAGGACCGGTCCGAATGAGCCCGGCGCAGGACGCGCCTTCCCTCACATAAGAAGCCACCCTCGCCGCATGACCGCGTCCGCGCTCAACATCGCCTCGATCGCTCCCGCCGCCCAGCCGGGCGCCGGCGCCGGCGCCAATGCCGCCGGCGCGGGCGGACTCGCGGGCTTCGAGGCGCTGCTCGGGGCCCTGTTCCCGCAGGCCGACCCCAATGGCGTCGTCACCCCCGCGGCCGGCCAAGCCCTGCCCGCGACGCCTGGCGCGCCGGTGATTCCGGAGGCCCTGCCCTCGGCGCCCGCGCTGGACGCCGGCAAGGACGGCGCCGAACCCGAGACCGCCGTCGACGCCGCGCCTGCGGACGGCCAGCCCACCGCCGGCGACGCCGCCGTCGCGCTCGCCGCCAGCCTAGTGGCCGCCCAGCCGGCCATCGTCGAGACCCAGCTCACCACGGCCAAGGACGCCAGCGCCAGCGCCCCGGCCGCCTTCGGCCGTGACAAGGCCAAGGGTGTCCCGGCGCAGCCCGCGCTCCTGCACGCCAACCCGCACGCCCGTCTGGCCGAGAAGGCCGGGCTCGCGCCGGAAGCGGCCGACGAGGCCACGCCCGCCGTCGAGACGCCGGCGGTCGAGACGCCTGCGGCCGAAGCGGCGCCCGTCGCGCCGCCGGCCGCGCCCCCGGCCCGCAACATCGCCCCGCCGCCGGCCGCCGCCGTCGCTCCGCCCGCGCCGGCCGCCCCCGCCCTTCAAGAGGTCGCGACGGAGGCCCTGCCGACCGTCCTGCCGGACGCCCCGGTCGAAGGGTCGCCCGCCGACGCGCCCGCGGCCACCCTCAGCCTCGGGCAGCTGGAGGGCGCCGAAACCGCTCTGGCGCCCCCGCCAGCGCCCGCGCCGGCTCAGCCCGCCCGGGCCGGAAAGTCCGAGCGCGCCAAGGCCGCGACCGACGCCTCGACCCCGGCCTCCGACGACCTGAAGCCGCTCGAGGCCGCCGACAAGCCGGTCCATGGCAAGCCGGTCGAGGCCGCCGCCAAGGCCCCTGCCCCCGCCAGCGACGCCGCCGGGCCCAAGGCCCAGGCGGCCAAGTCCGAGCCGGACGCCTCCGATGTCACGGTGCAGGGCGAAGCCCGCGCCGCCACCCAGTCCGCGGCGCCCGCCGCCCATACGGCGCACGCCGTGCGCGGGGCGCCGGAGACCGTCGCCAACCTCGCCGCCCAGATCGTCAAGAAGCTGGAAGGCAAGTCGACCCGCTTCGACGTCCAGCTCGACCCGCTGGGACTGGGCAAGGTCGACGTCCGGATCGAGATCGGCGCCCAGGGTCGGATCACCGCGGGCATGACCTTCGACAATCCACAGGCCGCGGCCGACGTGAAGGCCCGCGCCGCCGAGCTGCAGCGCGCGCTGGAGCAGGCCGGCTTCGACATTTCGGGCGGCATTTCGTTCGACGTCGCGGGCGACCGCGGCCAGCAGCAACAGCAGAACCGGGCCTGGCAGGACCAGGGCGACGCGAGCCGAGCCTTCCGGGGCCAGGCCTTCCGCGCGGCGCTCGAGACCGCGGGCGATGCGGCCGACGCCGCCAACCAGGGCGCTCTGCGCCTGCGCCGGGGTGTGAACGCCGGCCTCGACGTGAGGATCTGAGGACCATGGCCGTCGACGCCGTCACCAATACGAATGCGGTCAGCGGTACGGGCCGTGCCCGCCTGGCCGAGAACTTCGACACGTTCCTGACGCTGCTCACCACCCAGCTGAAGAACCAGGATCCGCTGTCGCCGATGGACTCCACCCAGTTCACCCAGCAGCTGGTGCAGATGACGGGCGTGGAGCAGCAGCTGCTCACCAACGACCTGCTTGAGAAGCTGGTCTCCAACACCGGCACGGGCGTGGCGACCGCCGTCAGCCTGATCGGCAAGGAGGTCCGCGCAGACTCGGACGCCGCGGCGCTGAAGGGCGGCAAGGCGGAGTGGACCTACAACCTCGACCGCGCCGCCTCGGACGTGAAGCTCGAGATCCTGGACTCCAAGGGCCGCGTCGTCCGCACGATCGCGCCCACCGACAACAAGGCCGGCGAACACAAGCTGACCTGGGACGGCAAGGGCCAGGGCGGCAGCGACGTGGCCGACGGGACCTACGCGCTGAAGATCACCGCGAAGGACAGCGAGGGTTCCGCGGTGACCAACAAGATCTACGCCGACGGCGTGGTCACCGGCGTCGAGCAGAAGGACGGCTCGACGTTCATCACACTCAACGGCGTCCTCGTCCCTTGGGACAAGCTCGTCAGCATCCGCCAGCCGGCAGAATCCAAGACGGCCACCACGTCTACGGACCCCGGTTCAACCGACACCACGGACGACAAAACGTCGTCTCCAGCGGCGGCCTAAGCGCCGAACCACGCAGCACGCGAACCCGCTTCAGGAGAACGGAACAAAGTCATGTCCATCAATTCAGCACTGCTCGCCGGCGTTTCCGGGTTGGTCGCCAACTCGTCCGCCCTGGCGGCGATCTCGGACAACATCGCGAACGTCAACACCGTCGCGTACAAGCGCAACCAGGTGAACTTCGCCAACGTCGTCACCGCCCAGGCGGTGAAAGGCAAGTACTCGGCCGGCGGCGTCCAGGGCGTGACCCGCCAGTTCGTCAGCACCCAGGGCCTGATCCAGGCCTCGGGCTCGGCGACGGACCTCGCCATCTCGGGCGACGGCTTCTTCATCGTCACGAACAAGGGCGCCGGCCTCACCGCCGCCGACCCGCGCTCGTTCACCCGCCAGGGCTCGTTCAGCGTGGACGCCGACGGTTTCCTGAAGAATGACTCCGGTCTCTATCTGCAGGGCTGGCCGGTTCAGCCCGGCGGCACCTTCATCACCCCGCCGTCCGACCTGACGGCCCTGGCGCCGATCAACGTCAAGAACCTGGGCGCGGCCGTGTCGCCGACGGCCAACATCGCGATCAGCGCCAACATCGACAAGGTCAGCGCCACCGCCCCTTCGCCGATCGACGTCAACATCGTGGACGCCGCCGGCGGCAAGCACACCCTGCGCCTGAGCTTCGCCCAGACCTCGGTGAACAACTGGAACATGACGGCCGCCACGGTCCCCGGCGCGGACGCCGTCGTGACGCCTGCCAGCCCCATCGCCGTCACCTTCAACACCGACGGCTCCATCAACACGGTGGGCGGCGTCGCCCCGACCGCGTTTGCGCTGAACGTGGGCTGGGCCGCCGCCCTGGGCCTGCCTGCCCAGCCCATCAACGTCGACCTGACCAAGCTGACCCAGTACGACGACACCAGTTCGGTGGGGTCGATCAGCCAGGACGGCGCCGGCGCCGGCAACGTGGTCGCCATCGAGGTCGACGAGGACGGGATCGTCTCCGCCGTCTACGACAACAGCCAGGTCCGCAAGGTCGCCAAGATCGGCATCGGAACCTTCCCGAACGCCGACAGCCTCGCCCAGGTCAGCGGCAACGCCTACCGCTCGACGATTGACGCTGGGGAACTGGTGATCAAGCAGCCGGGCGCCGGCGGCGCAGGTCGCGTCTCGCCGTCGAGCCTCGAAGCTTCGACTGTCGACTTGTCGGCAGAGTTCACCGGCCTGATCCAGACACAGAAAGCTTACTCAGCTTCGTCGAAGATCATCACGACGGCTGATCAGATGTTGGAGGAACTTATCAACATCAAGCGCTAATACTGAGCGTTAACCGAGCGAGAAACTTCTACCTGAACTCAACTGTATTAATTTGGTACACGGGGGAGCCGATGGTTAGGTGTTTCTTTACTAAGGCGATTCAGCGGCTGTTAGGGGCCGCTGGGTATGCTTCACGTCGAACAGTGATGGTGAGGCGCTAGAAAGCCCATGCTTCAACAACAACAGACGCGTACGAACAGCCGCGGCGAATCCTATGTGATTGGCCCGACGGGCGCGCCCCTGACCAAGAACGATCTGCCGCCGCCGAACACCGGGCGATGGGTCATCCGCCGCAAGGCGGAGGTCGTCGCCGCCGTGCGCGGCGGGCTGATCACCCTCGAGGAGGCGCTGGAACGCTACTCGCTGACGAACGACGAGTTCCTGTCCTGGCAGCGGTCGATCGAGCGCCACGGCATGGCCGGCCTGCGGACGACGCGTCTGCAGCAGTACCGCTAACCGACCTCACCCCACGGGGGTCGGCGTGAAGGCCGGCCGCGCCCCGCACCCCGGGCGCGGCCGGCTTTTCGCGTTCTAGGACAGCTTGCGCACCAGGATGGTGATCCGCTCGCGCTCGCCCGGTTTGCGCTCTACCAGCAGCCGCGCCACCTGGGCGTCGTCGTGGAAGGCGTAGCCCTTGATGGCGTCCAGCAAAGCCTTGGCCAGGTTGTCGAGGTCGAGCCACGGCGGCTCGCCCACATATTCCATCGCGATCTCCACCGAGAACTCGCCCCAGGCCGGCCGCGAGCCGCGCCACGCCTTGCGGAAGAACTCGTAGATCAGCGGCTTGTAGTACTTCGCCTGGGTGGTGAGACCGTCGACGGTCACCTCCAGCAGCCCCTCGCCTTCGCGGGCGCGCACCTTGCCGTGCTGGGTCCAGGTTTCACTCATCCCCGCCCTCTTAGCGGCGCGCAGCCTTGCAGTCTCGCGCGGCGGCGGTAAACGGTGGGCCCCTCACAGCCTGGGGATTTCCGATGAGCGCGACCCGCACCGAGACCGACACCTTCGGCCCGATCGAGGTCGCGTCCGACCGCTACTGGGGCGCCCAGTCGCAGCGCTCGATCGGCAACTTCAAGATCGGCTGGGAAAAGCAGCCCAAGCCGGTGATCCGGGCCCTCGGCATCGTGAAGCGGGCTGCCGCCGAAGCGAACATGGAGCTGGGCAAGCTCGATCCCGAGATCGCGAAATATGTCATCGCCGCCGCCCAAGAGGTGATCGACGGCAAGCTGGACGACCACTTCCCCCTGGTGGTCTGGCAGACAGGCTCCGGCACCCAGTCGAACATGAACGCCAACGAGGTGATCTCGAACCGGGCCATCGAGATGATGGGCGGGGTGATGGGCTCGAAGAAGCCGGTCCACCCGAACGACCACGTCAACATGAGCCAGTCGTCGAACGACACCTACCCCACGGCCATGCACATCGCCGCCGCCGAGCAGGTGGCCAAGGAGCTGATGCCGGCGCTGGAGCACCTGCACGCGGCCCTGAAGACCAAGGAACAGGCCTTCGCCCACATCATCAAGATCGGGCGGACCCACACCCAGGACGCCACGCCGCTCACGCTCGGCCAGGAGTTCGGCGGCTATCGCCAGCAGGTCGCCAATGGCGTGCGCCGCATCAAGGAGAGCCTCTATGGCCTCTATGAGCTGGCCCAGGGCGGCACCGCGGTCGGCACTGGCCTGAACGCGCCGGTGGGTTTCGCCGAGCTGGTGGCCGCCAAGATCGCCGCCATCACGCACCTGCCCTTCGTGACCGCGCCCAACAAGTTCGAGGCCCTGGCCGCCCACGACGCCATGGTCTTCAGCCACGGGGCGATCAACACCGTCGCCGCCTCGCTGTTCAAGATCGCCAACGACGTCCGTTTCCTGGGCTCCGGCCCCCGCTCCGGCCTGGGCGAACTGGCGCTGCCCGAGAACGAGCCCGGCTCGTCGATCATGCCCGGCAAGGTCAATCCGACCCAGTGCGAGGCGCTGACCATGGTCTGCGCCCAGGTGTTCGGGAACCAGTCGACCATGACCTTCGCCGGCGCGTCGGGCCACTTCGAGCTGAACGTCTTCAATCCGGTGATGGCCTACAACTTCCTGCAGTCCTGCCGCTTGCTGGGCGACGCGGCGATCTCGTTCACCGACAACTGCGTCGTCGGCATCGAAGCCCGCGAGGACAACATCAAGGCCGCGCTGGAGCGCTCGCTGATGCTGGTGACCGCGCTGAACGGCAAGCTGGGTTACGACATCTGCGCCAAGATCGCCAAGGCGGCCCACAAGAACGGCACCACCCTGCGCGAAGAGGCGGTCGGCGGCGGCTACCTGACGAACGAGGAGTTCGACGAATGGGTCCGCCCGGAGAAGATGATCAGCCCGGGCTGAGCAGGGATGGGCGACATGAGTGGAGAGCGCGCGTCACCGCGGCTGATCGATCAGCGGCACCGCAATCTCATCATTGACCAGCTTGAGACGCTCGCCGACGGCGACGCCGCCGTCCGCCCGCAAGGAGCGACCGAGTACTTCAACGCATTCTTTTCGCTTTGCCCAATCGACGAGTCAGATCCGCTGATCAACATGGCCATGACGGAGGCTGAGCATGCTGCCTGGGACAGTGTGTTTAGGCTCATGGACCAAGCGGCCAATGCGACCTCCAGCCGTGTCACCGACGAGGAACTGCTCACTTCGGGCTGGCCAAGGCGCATAGCATCCGTGGCTGCCGAAGCTGTGCGCGTCTTTCTCGAACGCGGGCGGTCGTCGGAAGAAATCGAGGAAGCGGAGCTGGCGGCACCGCCTAGCCATTGACCCCGCCGCCGAACCGGCGCGTGAAGGTTCATGGCCAAGGAAACCGTCTACATCGTCCAGTCCTACAAGGCCGGCCGCGGCAAGTCGCTCAAGGCCGAGCAGCAGGTGGGCTGCAAGACCGCCGAGGAGGCGCGGCGCAAGGCCGAACGGCTGGGGCCGCTGCGCCCGGCCGTCGTGGCGTTCGCCGCGACGGCCGATACCGAGCTGGGCGACTACGACGAGAACCCGGTGATCCTGTTCCGGTCCGGCCCCCTGCCCTATCCGTTCGCGGGAACCTGACCAGCGCTGGGCGGGTCCGCTAGACGAGCCGCCCGCGCTGCGCTCGCGCGACGGCGTCCGTTCGGTTGGCGGCCCCCAGCCAGCCCATCACGCGGGCGACATGGATCTTCACCGTCGCCGGCGAGATTCCCAGCCTCAGGGCGATCTCCTTGTTGGTCAGCCCCTGCGCCAGCAGCTCCAGCACCGCCTGCGCGCGGGCGGGCAGTCGCGACGCCTCCAGGTCTCGCAGGGCGGGGATGGCCTCGCCGATGGCGTCGATCAGGGCGTCGGCTTCGGTGTTCTTGGATAGGAACGCGGCGACGCCGCCGTCCATGGCCTGCCGCCGCAGCGCCTCGTCCGTCAGCCCCGTCACCACCAACAGCGTCGCAGCAGGCGCTCGCGTCCGGAACTCGGCGAGACCCGCGGCGGGCTCGGCGCCGGGCATGCCCAGGTCCACCAGGCAGAAGTCAACGCCCGCCTCGGCCAGCGCCCATGCCGTCGGATAGTCGCCCGCCTCGACGGTGACGAGGCTCGGCCAGCGCGCCTTGATCGCGGCGACCAGGGCTTCGCGCACCAGGGGATGGTCGTCGCAGATCAGGCCGCGCACGACGCGTCCTCGCTCCGTTCGGCGCGACCGGCGCTCAGCCGGATGTAGAAGGCGGCGCCCCGCGTGACGCCCTGCCGAACGCCGCAGCTGCCGCCCATCAGCTCAACCAGACCCCGCGTGGCGGCCAGCCCCAGCCCGAAGCCGCCGGCCTCGCCCACGTGGCGGCCCTGTTCGAACGGACTGAAGATGCGCGTCTCGTCGCCGGCGGCCAGGCCGTGGCCATCGTCCACGACCCAGATCTCGACCTTGCCCGCCCGCGTCCGGGCGCCGACCAGCACGCGGCGGCCACCGGAGTGGCGGATCGCATTGGCCACGAGGTTTTCGACGGCGCGGGCCAACAGGGCGGGATCGGCGTGAAGGCCGATGCTGCGGCCCACGCACGAGAGGCGCACGCCCGCCTCGGCCGCGGCCAGGCCCTGGGTCAGCAGCACGCGGTCGAGCACCTCGCCCGCCGGCAGCACGGTCATGTCCGGCTGGATGACGCCGCCCTCCAGCTTCAAGTGCTCCAGCATCGCGCCGACCAGGGACCGCGCCGCGGTCAGCGCCCGGCGCAGGCCGCCGATCGACGAGGCCTGCTCGGCCGCGCGGCCGCCGGGCGTCAGCCGGTCGAGGAACAGGCCGGCCGCCTGAAGGGGCTGCTGCAGGTCGTGCGACGCGGCGCGGATGAAGTGGGTCTTCGCATCCCGCTGGCGCTCGATGACGACAAGCGCGGTGGCCAGCTCGCGCCGGGCGGCGTCAGCCGCGGCGCGCGCCGCCGTCTCCTTGACCACGGCCTGCCGCACGAGGCGCCGGATCGCGAGGAGGGTGGCGCCGAACAGCGCCAGGAACAGCGACAGCGGCAGGAAATACGGCGGTCGCTCGACGAGCAGCCATGCCGTGAGCGACCCCAGCACCAGGACGACCGCACTGATCAGCACCTGGGTCGCATCGCTGGCGACGGCGAACTGGACAATGAGGTACCAGGCCGCGAGCACGAAAATCAGCGCGCGCAGTTCAGGCCCCGACACCGGCAGGAACACCCAGATGCTGCCGGCCATGGCGATGTTGCAGACGATCATGGCGGCCCGGGCGCCAGGGATCCATCGCGCGAGTATCCGGTCGTCGGAGGGCGGTCGCAGGAGAAAGCGGATCCAGGCGATCAGCCAGCCGGTCAGCAGCGGAACCATCGCTCCCAGCCACAGGAGGTAGCCGACCCGCTCCGCCCGGTCCGCGAATTCGATCGCGAGGAAGACGGTGACGACGGTGAGCGCGACCCAGCCGACGATGCTGCCCTTCGCCTCCGAACGCGTCTCGCCGACGAAGACCTCGTCGCGGAGGTCCGCGGCGAGCGCACTCGGAACTCGAACCCGGCCTCTCAACCGACGCCCCCCGGCGTTAACGCTGTTCCGCCCATGAATAGGCCATCTGGTCTAATGGGCTATGAATTCGCCCACGCCTAGTGTCGGGCCCGCAATCGCCGTCGGGGGACGGCGGCCGGATCGGGGTGTTCGAAACATGAAAATGACGACGAAGACGGCGGCGCTCTGCGCCGGGGCGATGGCGCTTGGCCTAGCCGCGGGGCCGGCCGCAGCGGCGACGGAACTGGTCACGAACGGGGGCTTCGAGACCGGCGACCTCACCGGGTGGAGCACAGGCTACACGGCCGGCAACAACATCTGCTGCATGGGCTTCAGCGCCACCGGCGGCAGCAAGGTGCAGACCAGCGGCTCCAACCTGGGCTCGGCGATCAGCGGGACCTGGTCGGCCTACGGCGACTGGGACGGCGGCGACGGCGCAGCGCCGCTCGACCTGAACCTGCCGACGGACTTCTTCGTCCGGCAGCAGCTGACCAAGGCCAGCGACGTCACCTCGGCCACGCTCAGCTTCCAGTTCAAGGTCGCGGGCGGCGCCTATGCGAACTATGCCGCCAACCCGAACTACGGTGGGATCAAGAAGCGGAACGTCACCGCCAACTTCCTCGGCGCCGACCTCTCGCCGCAGGCCAACCTCTTCACCTGGGAGCGCGACCTGATGACGGGCAACGAAGCCTTCGCCACCCCGCTGCAAACGGTCACCCTGGACGTCACCACGGCCTTCAACGCCATGAACGACGGGTCGTTCTACCTCGATTTCGGCCGCCACATTCCGCAGTACTTCACCGGCGCCGGCTACTTCGTGATGGACAACGTCTCGCTCAGCGTCGGCGACGCGGTGGCCCCGCCGCCGGGCGGCGTGCCGGAGCCGGGCGCCTGGGCGCTGATGATCCTGGGCTTCGGCGGGGTCGGCGGCGTGCTCCGCCAGCGGCGGCGTCTCGTCCTGGCGTAAGCCTGCTTCCCGGAGCGTGCGGGCGGCCACACGGCGTGTGGGCCGCCCGCCCTTGTTTGCCGGCCTCTAGGCCCGGCGCATGACCGCGAAATCGGCGAGGTCCTGGAGGGCCGGGCGCCAGCTGTTGGAGCCGTAGTCGGCGATGGCCGCCTTGGCGGTCTCGGCGTAGCGGGCGGCCAGGTCCAGGGTGTCGTCCAGGGCGCGGGTCTCGCGCATCAGTTCGCAAGCGTGTTCGAGATCGCCGTCCGCCTGCTCGCGGCGATCGATCGTGCGGACCCAGAAATCGCGCTCGGTGGCGGCGGTGCGCTGCATGGCCAGCAGCAGCGGCAGGGTGACCTTGCCTTCCCGGAAGTCGTCGCCAGGGTTCTTGCCCAGGGTGCCGGCGTCGCCCGAGTAGTCGAGGGCGTCGTCGATGAGCTGGAAGGCGAGGCCCAGGTCCTGGCCGAACTTGCGCAGGGCGCGGCAGCGGTCGGGCGGCGCGCCGGCCGATACGGCGCCGGCCTCGGCGGCGGCGGCGAAAAGTTCGGCAGTCTTGGCCTTGATGATCTCGATGTAGACGTCCTGGGAGAGGTCCAGGTCGTGGCTGCGGGTGAGTTGCAACACCTCGCCCTCGGAGATCACCCGGCTGGCGCGGGCC